>Ga0222715_10000029_pt1 | contig 157294 bp, 220 predicted proteins | sample C33_9DmetaG_FD_165056 | JGI IMG/M metagenome (GOLD analysis project Ga0222715, IMG submission 165056) | Estuarine water microbial communities from San Francisco Bay, California, United States - C33_9D | ecosystem: Environmental > Aquatic > Marine > Unclassified | place: USA: California...
GTATCTCCTTTTTGATAATAGTAATATAATCATTCAGAGAAGCTTTGTTAACCCCCCTCCCCCCAACTTTTTTCACTTTTTTCTGATTTTTTTTCTTTTTTTTCCTTAGCTTCCCGCTCTTCCCTGATCCTTCGAAGGATCCACTCGTGGTATCTTTCTTGATGTTCCATAGTACCTCCGCGTATAAATACAGTTGGCATGACTTGGTCTCCTTAAATTATTCTTATACTATTACCTGAGTATAACAGAAAGGATATCAACATGGCACCTCGCCAAAAAGAATCAAAATATGATCCTAAACATGCAGACCTCAATAATGACGGACTAGTCACTGAGGAAGAACTTCGCGTAAAAAAGATGATGCTCGAAATGGAAGACGAAGACGCTCAACGTGACGCGATTCGTAAGATGGCATGGTTTGCCTTGTTCGGATTGTTACTATACCCACTAGGGATTTTCGCAACGTCTTTCTTTGGTCTTGATACTGCAGCACAATTAATCGCAGATATTGCTCCAACTTACTTTGCATCGATTGCAGTTTTAGTTTCGGCATTCTTTGGAGCTGATGCTCTGAAAGGTAGAAGATCAAATGACGAAGATTAATACGAATGAGTACGATGTACATGTAGTCAAGATCGTCGATGGCGATACAGTAGATGTAGATATTGATCTAGGCTTTAGCATATGGCTAAAAGACGAACGAGTTCGTATTATGGGAATCGACACCCCCGAATCCCGTACAGCAGATCCAGTAGAAAAGCTATTCGGTCTTGCTGCTAAGAACCGTCTTTACCAATTACTTGAAAAAGATGCAAAGCTTATTACTACTGAAGATGCCAATGGCGAAGATATGAAAGGCAAATTTGGACGTATTCTTGGAGACTTCCGTGCAGCTGACGGTCGTCTGGTAACTGAGATTATGATCGAAGAAGGACACTGTGTTCCTTATTTCGGTGGGGCAAAAGAAGACGTTCAAGCCCAACATATGGCAAACAGAGAACGCCTACTAAACGAAGGCGTGGTATCTAGAGAAGAATACGAAGCGGCCAAAAATCAAGACTGATAGATCGATAGAAGGTGAGCTTCAAAAGCTTCTACCTTAGAAAGTCGATCGGGCCAAAGAATGTATTCTTTTTCAGGATTCTTCTTTAGATTCGTTAACAAACCTTGAATACTATTGTAGAGGCGGTCCAGCTTATCCTGGGTCGCCTCTGCTGTTGTTGATACTTCAGTTGCTGCAGCTTTTGCAGTTTGTACTGCAGTAAGTTCATCTTCATCTACTGCAGTAAAGCCAAAGTCGAAAATATCTGACATAGGTAATCCTTTTATAAGAGGTCAGTTTAATCACATGACCAGGTGATCGGGCCATACTCCGACCAGGGCGAGTTTTACATCTTCCCGAGATGACCCAGGTAGCGGCACCATCCGTTCAGTTGTTACGTGGGAACGGAACCACGATCTGGTACTCCCGATAGGACTCGAACCTATAACCTAGGCGTTATGAGCGCCGAGCTCTACCGTTGAGCTACAAGAGTATATATGGTGCGGGTGGAGGGACTTGAACCCCCACGCCTTTTGGGCGTCAGAACCTAAATCTGGTGCGTCTACCAATTTCGCCACACCCGCATATTTAATTAGGTATCGCTATTACCAAAGAAGAAGTTGATAATAGTAGATACAGCAGTACCAAGCAAGAAGCCAAGAATAATATTGGCAAAGTTTTCACCTGACGCGGGGACTTCCATAAACGTGATAAGAAAAAAGTATACAACGCTGACAATCCCCCAAAACCAGGCAAACCAGTAAGTAAAGTGTGAAGCGACTGGATCGCCTTTAGCCACAAGATTCGCATGAACATCCTGTGGATCTAGATCTTCGTTTTCCATTTTATTCCTTTCTAAATCAAACCAATCCAATGAGTACAATCATCACAAGGATCATCCCAAAGAGACGGGATATTATCCTGCATTTATTTATGTATCCTTCTATGGTGCCGGTTGAGAGACTCGAACTCCCGACCCACTGATTACAAATCAGTTGCTCTACCAGCTGAGCTAAACCGGCAAAAATTGGTCTCGGTGGAGAGATTCGAACTCCCGACCCATTGCTCCCAAAGCAATTGCGCTACCAGACTGCGCTACACCGAGTTATTTGGCATACATTTCAATCATATCGTCGATTAGATTACAAACAAATTCCACATCGGTTTTGTTCATAGGATCTAATTCACCCTTATATATGCCATCAATAATAGCATCTTCAATATTCTCTCGGTTACACTTACCGTCCACAATTGGTCGATGAAAATCGTTACGAAGAACATCGAAAGCCACAATACCTAGTTGAGAAGCAGTATTAAGTCCAATCATATTCATAGCGGAATCTCCATTGTTGATAGTAGTAATATAATATATCAATCAACGTTTGTAAACCCCCCCCTATGACATTTTCCTACTATTATTTGGTAGAAGTGCTGGGAATTGAACGAAGTTCTTCTTGTCTTTGAAGAAGTTTTCTTTCTCTATCGTCTGTAATAGCGATATCCCATTGAATACGCCAGTATTCTTCTTTTTGTTCCTCAGACATAAAAATCTCCGTTTTATTTAGTTATAGTCTATAATGGTTTGGTATTGCAAAATCTTTAAACTTTTCATCAATCAATGTCCAGGTCAAATTACTCAACTCTGGTCTGACGTATGTTTGAATGAATTCATCAACATCTCTAGTCAAGTTGATCGGAAGGTGTCGGTGATATCCATGCTCAATGTCGTAAAAGAATGTATGCATTACTGATGCACACCCATGGCAGATCATTGCAAACACAGGATCAGAATCAACTCCTTCTAGATGTTTGTAGCAACGAGCACATTTTGGAAGATGTGCAACTGAAAAAACCTCAACTGCTATATCTGGTATTCTTGGATCTCTATACATACAATTCCCCTTTTATGGCGGATGGGGTGGGATTCGAACCCACGGTACGCTTCCACGCACGCTGCTTTTCAAGAGCAGAGCCTTAAACCACTCGGCCACCCATCCTAAATTCTTCGAATCCCTAAAACTTTTCGAACCGGATATAGTTCGAAGGATATATTATTTCTTTGGTTGCCGCCCAGAATTTTATAATATTCTACACCACCCTGTTTTACAGTATTTATATAGAATCCTACATGGCCCTGCCAACCTTCATCCCCTCTTTCGAAGATAACAACATCGCCTATCCTCGGAGAATCTACTTCTGTTCCCCACTCTAAAAAGCTTTGAGCAAGTAAAGATCCTGTCCCTTCGATATTGTGCTGATCTAGAATTATATTTACAAAAGCAGCACACCAAGCTACTCTTGTAGGATCTACCCCAAGAAGATCTGTTAACTCTCTTTTATCTGTTCTTTCATTTAATCCAATATATTGTATTGCAGTTAAAACCGGAGAATCTGTCACTTGTATTTCTATTACAGTTTCAGTCTCAATCACTGTTTCAGTTTTCAAAACCGTTTGAATAATAACTTCAGGTTCTGGTACTGTTAATACTACACTCGGGGGATTGTAGATAGGTACAGTAAGTAATTCAAACCTATCGATAGGATTTTCCCGATTTATATAACCTATAGAAAATCCTAAAGGAATTGTTAATAGCCCCACCAGGGGGAGATATTTAATGTCTACTTTCATAGTATTTTCCAATTTGTTTTTCATAACAAATTGGTAGCCCCTGCCGGACTCGAACCGGCACGCCCGTACGGGCAAGAGATTTTAAGTCTCTAGTGTCTACCATTCCACCAAGGAGCCAAATGGCGGTCCCGGAAGGATTCGAACCCTCGGCCAACCGCTTAGAAGGCGGTTGCTCTATCCACTGAGCTACGGAACCAATCATTATTTAGTAACGCATAAAAGTTAGCGTCATCGTACGGTCACCGCTTAAAAAGGTGATAGTACTGTAATCATAGATCAGATCTTGGACATTGTGATACTGTGTTACAGTTCTGCAATCCCGACGAGGGCCCTGATTCTTATCAGCAGCAATCATACCGCCAATAACGGCACCCGCCGCCGCGCCTTGATCTTGTCCAGTAGCACCTTTGCCAATCAGACCACCAATAATGATCCCACCAAGAATATCTCCAGCAGATGCTCCGGTGCGATCCTGACATATAATCTGTTCGCTAGGAGTCCGAATGAGAGCTGTACGATAATAATCAGTAATAGTGGCTTCTACCTTAGTACGCTGAACTTCATCAGCAAGACCGGCCGAAGCTGACACTGCCATTGCTGCAGCAAGGATTAGCTTTTTCATTCGATAATCTCCATTCCGTCTACGGGTTCTGACATGGTGCAACTATTTATGTAGTTGTCCCACCATTCTTCAATTGTCAGTCCAGATTCGAAAGCTAGGTTTGCGATATCTTGCTCGAATTCAGTCATCTTTACCGTATCCCATTACATTTTCAACGATGAAGGTCATAACTACCAATACTACGAAAAACACCGTACATCCAACTACAGCACCCATTATGCTGCCTCCTCTTCCATAAGTTTTTCGATCCGATCAGCGAGCTTCTCATAGTTCTCGGCCATGTAGCCGATCTCGGTCAGAATCCGGTCACGGTCATGAGCAAAGTTATGAGCCCGGCGCTGCATGCTGCGGAGGGTGTTAGCAACTTCGAGAGCAGATTGAATATCAAAGCCGTTCATGATGTATATCCTCTTGTTGATAGTAGTAATATAATCATTCAAAGAAGCTTTGTAAATCCCCCTCCCCCAACTTTTTTTCATTTTTTTTGGATTTTTTTCTTTTATGCTTATCTGCACCAGGTAAAGGCTTTCTTCCATCCCCGCCCTGATAGGTATGACGCAATTGGGCAAGTCCACCTTGAACCCGAGAAGGATATTGTCCTATAAATGTTCCTGCCTCAAGCATATCTTCGTTGAGATAAGTTTTGTGAAAGTGTGTAAGTTTATCCCAATCCTTTAACATTCTTTTAGCCAGATGATCAAACATATGATCTGTAAGGATTGGGCTATCTTCTACATAATATGCGTATGCTGCCATGAGATACCAAGGTATCATTAGATTTGGATTAGTATCACAGCAGTCTAGACATTCATCGTCTAGTAGCTCTGATGTTAGAGACATCATTTTTTCTTTCCTTTGGGAACAACGACGACCTCACAGTTGCTAGGCAATTTGATCTTTGCATTGTCATGGAAGTGGTAAAGTACAAACTTAATATTTTTGAATTCATTCATCATATGAACCCAAATAGGTCGCCAGTTATTCGTTAACCTTGTATTGTTTTGGGCCGTACGGTCAGATCCAAGATAGAAGTCAGTTCCACTATATAGATCGAAGTCGAAAATAGAATCGAATCCGAACATGTGGATTTCTTCGGGTTTAAGCTTTTTACAGACGTAATAAGCGGCCATGTGTCCACAGTTAAAATCAGTATAATTTGCTACATAAGGAGGGAGATCGGTAAAAAATTCCTTGATCTGTGGCGCATACTTCATATAGAAAGCGGGGCGCATTTCACACCATTTCTTGGGTCTAAATCCGACGATCCATTCTCCCGGAATCTGCACGCTGCCTTCATTGATAGCATTCATCATTTTGAAGTCAACCATGAAAGTGGCTTTAGCTTCTGGGATATTGTATGACGGTAAGTTACAAGTGTAGGTAGTTCCTTTTCGATCAGATTGCTGGTATAAGACAGAGCTTTTACCATTACCAATAATATTTATCTTATTCGCCATTCTGAATCATCTCTTTAATTTGAATTTTACCTTTTGCTCCGGTCCAATGCATAACCTTAATATTCTTAGGAGCAGTCTTATCTATAAGATCAATTCTAAGGGTATTATAAGATCTTGGTAAATCCGTAATATGAACCATACGTCTCATTCCATCCTTAACCATTTCATGTAATACCTCTTGATCACCTACCTGTGGATTACTAATACATGTCTGGGTCCATTCAGATAGAATAGTTGGTGCGCCTCCTTTAAAAGCTACTACTCCGCTATTGTGCCATTTCTCTCCTCGACGAGTTGACCAAGGTTTGTCTTCCACCATCGCTAATTTATTTGGCTCACAGTAGTTCCAAATATCGCTAATGTCTGATCGAATTTCACAATCCGTATCTAACCAACAAACATTTTCAGCCATCTTTGCTGCTTCGAACATCGCGCCGGGTTTCTTAAACCATCCTTTAGTCTGTTTAAGAAATACATCAAAGTCGAATACGTGCAGTTCAGCAGTTGGCATGCAATCATAGAATCTTTGCTTAAACCATTCTAGCTGCCATCTGGTATTACTATCACAGCCAGTAATGAATAGATTAGATAATTTCATAGGCAACCCCATAATTATGTTTAGCTAAGCATCCACGCTCATTCTGGATAGTCGTGAACGTATCTCTAGCTTCTACCGGCCACGGATAATATTCCTGAAGCCAGTTGAATCGATCCAGCCTTAAAAACACATCTGTGGGACCAGCTTCAGTTTTGGCCTTTTCGATTAACTGTGAAGCACCTGCAGGGGATACTTTATAAGCATGAGCGCCAGGAAAATACGGTTTACTAGTAAGAGGTCCAGCACCTAAGAAAGATGGGGTATTAAACTTACCATAAGAAGGTTTGCCATAAGAAATGCATCCGTTGAATGGAACTGACGGAATCTCAGATCGAATGACTGCATCGTGCTCAAAGATTAAAATATCCTCTGTGCTAATCAATGCCCTTTTCCACAGAAGATAATGGGAAAGGAATGCTGCCTTACAATTATCAGTTCTAGAATATACTTCTTCGAATCCATTCGGATTGATACCTTCATCCATCATCATCTGAATGATATTGGATTTAGGCGTAATGGCTGAGAACTTATGGATATCTAATCCAAAGTTCTTTCCAGAGCGAATGCAACGGTCAGCAACTTGTACTGACTTTTCGTTGTCCATAATTGTAATTACGAATGCTTTCATTGGGTTGTAGTACTCCGTGTGCCTTGCACCTTCGTGTAATATGTTTTGGTTACACCGATATTTGGAATAAGCTGTCGACACATAATAGCATCATTAGGCCAGAGGCCACAGCCTTTTACAAGAGCCTTTAGATTCTTAGCTCCTTGTGGTTTAATTATATATGCAGAGTTACCTGCAAGACCTTGAGGAACTTTTTGGTCATCAATCCATGGTACTTGTAGGAATCTACCACCAGACAATTGAATCTTATTATGGTAATCAGCAGATCGACGGGTGGCACCTCTAGGATCATTAATCCCGATTACATCATATGGTGCATCATTCGGATTGAAGTCGATATCTTTTAGAAATATGGCATCATGTTCTAGAATAACAATTGGCTCGTTAAGAGCCGAACACATTTGCCATAGAGTGTAATGGCTAAGAGCACAGGCAATGCGAGCTTTTCTATTCTTAGTAGGATAGGGGGATTTGTTTAATCCAGTAGCGATATCAAGGACTGGTTGATCCCATGGATAGTTCCATTGGATCTCAAACATAGTAAGCAGACCGTCAACTTGATCCGGGGTGACCGCATCAAACCGCATAATGGTTTGGGTAGTACTCGACTGAAGCCTACGATAAGCGTCTTCAGATACAGTATTACCCTGTAGAACTATTGCGTAGTGTTTCATGATAATATTCCTTGTACCAATCTACAAAGTTTTTGACGCCAACACTAATCGGAGTAGTTGGCTTATATCCAAGTTTTTGTAGCTTAGTTGTATCACTCCAAGTTTCTTTTGCATCAGCTGGATGGGCAGGTTGAAAATCATATTCTGCTTTACCATTACCAAGATTCGATTCAATCTCATGAATGAAATCCATAAGATCTACTTGTTTTCCATAACCAATGTTATAAATGTCACGTTCTGTCATATTTTGTGATACCAAATAGATCCCCTGAACAATGTCATCAACATAGGTAAAATCTCGTTTCATATCGCCATTATTGTACACCGTAATTGGTTGGTTGTAAATCATCTTTTCGGTAAAAGTGAATAAAGCCATGTCCGGTCTACCCCAAGGTCCATAGACAGTAAAGAACCGAAGACCAACCGTATTTTTAATTTTAGAAACGTGGAACTGTTGTTCGTTACAGGCTTTGGTGTAACCGTAAGGACTCAGGTGATTCTTAGCCATCATATCTTCAGTCCAAGGCACAGGACAACCTTGCATAACACAAGACGTAGATGCATAGATTACATTTTCAATTCCTGCTCGTTCACAGGCATTAATAAGATTCTGCGTACCTTTAATATTATTATCAATATAAGCGATAGGCTCTTCTAAGGATACCCTAACACCTGCTGATGCAGCAAGATGTATAACAAGGTCTGGCTTAAGCTTATGAAGATATTCGTGTACCTTACTACTATTTAAATCGATAGTAGCTACTTCGATTCTAGCTTGGGCTCTTAGTTCACCCATACGATCGAACTTTAGATTGGGATCATAGTAAGGGTTATAATTATCGAATCCGTGAACCTGGTGACCCATTCTAGCAAAATGTAGTGCAGTATGATAACCAATAAATCCGGCGATGCCAGTGATTGCGATTTTCATATTAACCCCTTTTAATAACGGTATAGCCTACGTTTTTAATGCAGTGCTCTACGATTTTCCATCCATTGGCTTCACCCCAGTCCCGAAGACACCTAAACAACTGATCATCTGGTCTACCGTTAACAATAGTCGTATCATGCGCAATAATATATTTCCTAACAGTTCCGCCGTGTAAATCGAGTTCTTTTATCATATGGGAAGCATGATGATAAGAATCGATAACCAACATATCAGACCAACCGAGAGAAGCAATGGTTCTTCCATCGGTTTGTCTAGTTACCAATTCGATATTATTTTCTGCCGCATAAGATTCCGCCAGCGGTTTAAGAAACTTATTATAACGGGAAAAATCGATATCAACCAATTGGATACGTTTAAATTTTTCTAATAGAGCAACCGAGGCAGTCCCACCTTGGTGTACACCGATTTCCATATAGTTGTGGACACCTCTAGAATATCTACGTATAGCATCGTGGATTAGACAGTAATCATCGCCATGCGCTTCCTCTTGCTGTCTACGGATCTCTTTATTGAACTCCTCGACAGAAGTTACATGACCAAGTTCTGCATTAATCATTGTGAATATTCCTCAAATATCTCTACTATATCCTGTAAGTTTGGTAGATTTGCATCATTATATATCGGCTTCTCAACAGTAGAAATTACGTGCTCTATTTTCATGGCAGCATAGTGGTCGGCAAACTTAGATCCATCACCATGTAGTTTCCTGGGACCACTGACATGAGCAGCAGGAATGCCATAAGCATGTGCAGCGATAATACCATGAAGGCTAGAAGATATAATTCTTTTGCAAGAGGTGATTTGTTTTGCGACCTCCAAAGGTTCGCTGTTAACCACATCGATAATATAATGGTCAGGATACTTAGACTTAAAATAGCTAAAGTGTTCATAATGTGGGACTAATCCTATCTCATGTTGCTTTTTACTTTCGGGGCAGAACATAGGCAATAACAATGCCGGATCCCCGTACACGTCCGGGCACGCGCCCCCGTGCGCGAGTACGTTCGAGCGGGTGTGCGGCCCGCGAACGAATCTCCATGTTGCAGTTGGTTCTGCATGTTCTCCTTTACGAATCATACCAGATCCGAGCACAGTCGAACCTGGTGTAGCCAATCTTGCGATTGAACCAATCACATACATTGTACCATATTCATGGACGTTTGTATGCTGAAATTTTATGTTAAAATGATCTAGTAGATTACCCGTTAGTACATCACCAAAGTTATTTGGGATATCTCCCCAGTAGACCCGATTCACCGGTGTCTCCATTGATTAACTGGTTTGTTGACGATATCGTAGATCATATTATCATTTAAGATATCTCGGGGTCTAGTTTGTACGTGTACGAACACAGTATTATCTACTCGGTTATCAATTACATCTCTCGGCGTTTTATCTCCGGTATAGTGTACTTGGGAATTCCACTTGATATCCATTTCTGTAAATTCAGTTTTACCGGAATGAACCATAACACCAAGATAGTTTTGATCCAGGTGATAGAATCGATTCATCCCCTGCATAGATCTAACATATTCGTCATACTCTGGCCATGATCTGGCTGCCTCTCTTGCTTCTTTGGTATAATAAACTACCCCAGAATTAAATACAAGAGGTCTGCGATTTGAATCTAGTGGTACTGTAATATCGAAAGTGTGTTTAGCTCTAATAGCCCACATTTTATCTGCTGCAGTATTAATGGGCCCGTTCGATTCGAATCTTAATTGCGGTTGCAACGGTTCCCGCACCATTCCAATACCTTTTACATTCTCTTCAAAAATATTACAATCTGCTAAAACAGTTGGGAAAATATCCATATCGAGGAACAGAACATCATCATAATCTTCAAATGCAGGATCGAAGATCGGGCGGAGACAATCCATATAATTCGAATTTAATCCATGTGAAAATGGTTTATTCAGATCGACCCTGTGTTCAACCCCTATATAATTTGCATAAGTTCCAATTTGCTTTGCACTACACATAGCATAATATGGAACTGTTCCATTCCAGAATTGATAAATTAAATTACGCATTGCTCCACCAATTTAGCAAGTACTTCTTTCTTAGTTGTCTTTGGCCCTTGAAGAGTCCATTTGGGTCTAATATGAATAATATAAGCCCGTGACATGTCATCGAAGCTATTCATATCCCATTCGTTACCCTTTCCAATACCATTAAAATATGTATCTTCAGTTTCGGGAAGACCGGATTTCCAAGCTAGATAATGCATAATGCTTTCATCTTTTAGCTGTCTGTCTAGCTGACCAAGTATTTGATCTGTAGGGATAGCAGATCTAAGTCTGATACGAGTTTCTCTATCAAATTTATATATTGCTCCACCCCAGTAAGGTGCGGTGTGATTTGCTAAAAGCCCATTCCTGGTAGCAATCTTTTCTCTTAATTCGGATTGAATTTTAGTATGTCTACCCATACCCTTTGCTTCAAAGATATTTGATTTATTCTCTCGATGGGTAAACATATCACAGTCTAGCATTACAACATTATCGTATTCGTCATACTCTGGCATTAAAAAGCAAAGCTTTTGGGATTGGTCACTTAGCCATCCCTTCCAAGGTTTACCGGTAATAAGCTTATGTTCAACCCCAATGGATTTAGCATAGGCAGAAATATTATCAACGGAATCTTTTGCGACCCCTGCCAATTTTCCATTATAGTGTTGAAGAATAATATTCATAGATTTTTAATTACCCATTCTGCTATTACTTTATGTCCCTCGGCATTGGGATGATTGTCAACAGTTAATTCTTTCCAGTTCTTGATTAAAGTTTCTACACCAGTGCAACCATATAATCTAGGAAGAAAGGGAAATCCTATAATGAACTGAAGTTCCTCAAATAACTTATGACTAATTACCCTTTCAGTATAACCTGAATTTAATGGTTCAGCAATCTGTACAACAATAAGTTTCTTATCCATACTATTACATATGGCTTTAAATTGTAGGATTTTAGAAATATTAGATTCAATAACATTTCTAAACTGTATATCTTTATAATCAAATTCTCGGAAATAGTTTATTTCTGGATCTTCTCCGGATTTCACCCTATGATTTTCACCAGGTATCCAAAGTCTGTGTTCAGGAGGATTAGCAAGATTTACATATAGATTTAAACCCGGGATCCAAGTTCTTTCCCATTGGGTTAAACCTAGGATTACTATATCGTAATCGTCACCATTAGAAACTAATTCTACGGTAAGTCTATCGATGATTAATTCATTTGATCCACCGGCTTCAGATAAGTTCTTTTTCAAATCCCAGCCAAAATGATTACAGACAAGTTCTGGCCAGATATCAATTCCATCGTAAGTTTCGCCGTTCTTTCCTTTATACTTTTCTCGATCGGAAAAACTACATCCCGCTATTAAGACATCCATTCTCGCCAACCCATATCATAATCCAAATAATATAAATCCCTGATAATTTGTTTATTTCCTTCTGATAAATCTTCTTCTGAAAATGGACCATTCCATTTTACTCCAGATTTATTAAGCGATTCATACCCATCTAGATTTTTTTCTTTAAGAAATGAATTTAATTCACTAAGTTTATAAGCAAAAATATTTTTTCTTAAAGTATATTTGCAGCCAAAAAATAATGTCTGCGGCCAGAACACGTCCATTTCATATACCAAGTTATAATAGAGAACAAATTCTAACCAATCGTTAATTTTTGGCGGGGGTACCCAATCTGGCTGAATAGCCAAAGAACGATGGATCGTCATATTACTGGCCGAAATAAATCTTTTTATCGGATCTCTATAAAAAATATATATTGGATTCTTCGATAAATCTAATGGCCATGTTTCTAAGTTACGATTAAAAGGTTTTGAAAATGATTCTTCCCATGATATATCTTTTATTTGCGGATTTATTTTTTTCAATTCTTCCCACTGTATATTTGCAATTGTAGTAGAGGCATTCTTGGGACAATTTTTTATAGAAAACCCATTGAAGGGAAGGATGTTGGATGCAAACCGATCAATCTTAGTTTTATTAATTCCTAAAGATTTATATCTTATGTGTTCAGGCAATTCCGGTATCATTTATACCTCCCTCATTAGATCCTCTACGTTTTCTCCACGTTCAGGCAATTTGTCTTTAAGGAAGAAGTGTACAAAATGACAATGCTTTATCTTTGTATTTGCAGTATACAAGCCATTCCATTTCCAATGGAGATGCTGGATATTCATCTTTTCTTTGCGGATCCACCAGTTTAATAGTGTTTGGTCCGTTGACCACTTCCATGCACCAACGCCATCAATAAACGGTTTAAACTCCGGGCGTTCTAAGAACTGCTTCGGAGTCTGGCCTTTTAGATATTTTGTAATGGATTTGTTCATGACCATTACGCCCATGTTCATGAACTCGTATCCAAGATGATTTGGACGAAAGTCGACTTGAGGATGTAAGGTTCGATACTGCATCGATGAATAGTTTAAGATCTTATTCTTATACTGTTCGTTGATGGGCATTTCCCGTTCAACTACGGCAGCGAAGTCAGTATCGCCATTAAGATGGTCAAAAATATTAGGACTACCGGGACGAACCCAAATATCCGAATCAATGATAGCAATCTGGTCGTACCGATCAAAGAACTCGAATGCGTTTTCTTTTTCGTAGATCGGGAGCGGGAGCGGGCGGGCCTGACATTCAGCCGATCTGTTCGATGTAAACGGATCAGGCCGAATCCAGAGTTTTGGGGTGATTTGTTTAACGTAGTCGATACCGTTTTCTTTGGCATATAACTCTACCGTATTAGTGCAATAATTATATAGTTTAGATTGCGGCCCTACAGCCACCTGGTAGATCAACCGTTTCATTATACTGCCTTTAGAATTGTCTCAGCAATATCTATGGCTTCATTAAAGCCGGTTCTAAAACGATTTTTCTTATGGCCATTCTTTACAAACTCTTGAAGAGTATCAATGGTGCCATCTTTTTTAATACCAACGAATCCACGAGCAAGTTCTTCCCACTCAGTACGTAGGTTTAGAATCTCAAATACCGACAACATGTTCGTAAATCTCCTTCCAGTTTTTCATAGTTGGAAAACGCTTATCGTTCATATTGTGACCGTGTTCCATAACGATTGATTCGAGACCAAGAGACCAACCAAGTTCAGCATTTTCTATTTTATCTTCAATCCAGTAATATCCAGTATCCTTATAAGGAGCGAGGATATCATCTTTATCCGCACCACAATCAGCAAAGACAAACTTTTCAAAAGCAGTATCACCGAATAGTTTTTGGGTGTTCTGGATCCGAAGAGCTTGAGCAGCTGGATCCAGAGACAACGAAGTCAGCATATGGAAGACATAACCATGTTTCCGATGTAACAGATCTACATAGTACATGGCATCGCGAAGAGGAGGTAGAAAGCCAATAGCAGCAGACTCATTAAAAGTCTTAACCAATGACTTTTTCACATCACTTGGTAGCCCGTAACGAAGCCCCATATCATAGTGATTCTCACCGCCTTTAACCATTTTAAAGCCTTGACGTTGGATCCAAACGTTGAAAGCGTACTCCCAATTCATTAGGACCCCATCGCAGTCGGTGAGGATCACTTTATCAAAATTATTCATAATATCTCCTATTCTTGATGGGTATAGTATACCGCATCCAGATCAGGTTGTAAATCCTCTTTTTCTTCTGAATCGAAAAAAGTTTCATCTATTGCAAGTTTACGACGCCCACCTTTGTCTTCTTCCCGGATTCGTTTTTCTTTCCAGAGAGCAAACGATTTATGCCGTCCTTTCTTTTTGTTGCGGGGATCGTGCCGAGCATACTTAGCCATTAGAATTTACCTTGTCCATAATTACCAATGTTATGATTTTCGATTGCCATAGTTAAATCTGAGTAACCTCCGATATATTTGTGGTCCCAATAGATCTGCGGGACGGTTTTAAAATTTTCAATTTTAGTAGATAGCTCATTATAAATCTCGGGATCATCAACATCCTTCCATTCATATGCTAGGCCGTAGTCTTCACATAGAGCCTTTGCTTTACGACAGAATGAACACCATGATGCACCATAGATTGTTATCATGTAGCTTTCCTCTTTTTTCTAAGTTTACGTAATCGGCTAAATAGCCGCTCTGTTTTTTCCTGAATGATGTTTTTGGTTTCTTTGCGACGTTTTCTTGCAGCTTCGCTACGCTGCATTCTTTCTGCTTTGTCCATATTAGTACCCCATCATTTCTTTGGTCATAATATAGTCTCGGACGAACTCACTCCTGACAATGTCCGCCCACCCAAATTGAACCACTCGGAACGCCCGCATGGTTTCAATAATAGAAAGGAACTTAATAATCCCTTCCTTCTCATCTTCATATTTGAAATCTGTTTGCTTATGATCCCCAGCAAAGATAATCCGGCAGTCCTCACCCACACGGGTAATTACCGAATCAAGCTCATGGAAGTTCATATTTTGCATCTCGTCTATTACTAGAATAGTTTGATCGAAGGTTGCGCCACGAATGTAAGAAGTTGTTTCGAATTCAATTTTTCGAGTAGCAACTAACTTACCCCAAGCGCCTTCATATCCAAAAATCTCATCGCAAAGATTTTTATATGGTAGTTTATAGGGTTCTTCTTTTTCATTCTTATTACCAGGAAGGAATCCAGCATCGCGAGTAGGAACCATTGATCGAATGATCATTACCTTACGATATAGGTCTGGATTCTCAGTCAATGCTTTTAGTGCAAAGTATAGTGCCATAAAGGTCTTACCTGTACCAGCACTACCAGCCATTACAAGATTGTGTCCATTCTCCCAGGCATCAAAAGCCTTTTGTTGATTTTCAGTATAGGGTTCAACTGGTTCAATTTCATCTGCCAGAATCAGATGTGTGGAATTAGTTCTTTTCATATTAAGTCCGAATAGTGTTCCCTCGGCCAGCGCCTTTTTTAATTTTTTTCAATACGTCTTTCCATCCATCATCTGTTTTTGATAATACACCTCCCACACTACTTACAGTTCTGGGTGCTGCTAGCTTCTGAGTTAGATCTGAGTCTTCTTTGAGGATTTCTTGGAGCTCTTCCCAGGTGCAGACAACGTCCCATTCTTCTTCTGTTGATTTTCTTTTGATTGTATACGAAGGCATAACTCTTTCCACGCTTTCCAATTTTCTTCTACATTATATCGATATGACGTGTTCCATCTCTGTGATAAACCGGACCACAATTGTATATATGTAGACTTACCGCTTTCAGATTTTACCAATCTCATTTTAGTATCTCCGAGGGATAATTCGTCGATTACTATTAATTGTAATTCTTGAAAGAGGGTTTTATTCGTCTTCAGCTGTTTGGGCATATTGATATGTAAAGAAGGGTTGAGAGGTAGAGAATGGATCATCAACACCTTCAATGGTTTCAATCTCGGGGATAAACGTTTTAAGAATATTCTCTACACCCATTTTAAGAGTTTGGGTCGATGCGGCACATCCTGAACATGCACCACCCATTTCAAGAATCACATGACCATTTTCATAATTTAAGAATTTAATCTGCCCGCCATGAAAATCGACAGCAGGTTGAACGTGGGATTCTAGATATTTTTCAATATCGGCGATGATTTCTTCATCAGTACGCATAGGTTGGTTCCTTTACTTTAAACCATTCTGGGATAGATCGTTTTGTCCAGGACATGTCAAAACGATCTTGCTTAGTTTGATAGAATGCACGATAAGACCCAACGGCATCCATATGATTGATACATTCCGGTGCAGCGCCCATAGCAAGTTTGAAACGAGTCTGGACAATATTAGGAATGTTTTTAGGCGGGTTAGAAAGCAAGTCAGAAAGATCATTCCACGACTTGTGAACTTTACCGTAGCGGTAAGTGTATTCCTCTGACAAAGCTTTGAAGTGCTGGTAATGCCAGATATAGTTTGCTTTGGATTCCATAGTCCATACTGTGCAGGGGTGACCGACGTGTACTGCATTATACAGTTTAGTATCCATTTCAGGATCTGCAAGTGTCCAGGCTTTAACCATAGTCTTACCGGACTTAGATGGGATGCGTGTAAGTTTACCATCGAGGATACGATGTACAGTGGATAGCATTTGCGCTGATTCTAGAACCATTTTGACTACGTGCTTGTCGCATTGTAGTTGTGCCGCTGTAACTGGATTTTCGTCAAGGATAAAAATATTCATGTGTGCTCCGTGTGTAAAAGGGTAGGAGTTGCCCCCTACCCAATTATCCTACCGCATATGGTAAGAAGTGTAAACCCCCTAAGTTGAATAGGCCTCAATATATTGTTTTAGGTAATCCCTCTTCGACCAGACCTTTTTAGATAAATCTTCCCTCCCCTCTTCTCTTAGCTCCTGAACGAAAGCTTCGATTTTATGAAGATCTGACTTAAGACGATCGAGTTGAGTTGCTACCATGTGGCTTCTCCTGTTATAGTTACGGTTTCTCCATTATGTAGAGCTCACTAGGTTTGGAAATGCCTCGTTAACAAGAGCCGGAGTAATACCTCCGCCAAATTTCTCTTTGTTAATCATAGACACTACCAATTCAGCATCCTTCGGATGAATTTCTTCCAGAAGGGAAATGAAAATAGACTCTCTCTTGTAAGGAGAAAGTTGCTGAGACACAGTTCCATATACAAAGTATTTGAACTGAGTATGCTTTTTGAGAAGATTCGATGGAGCATTGTGTCCATCGTTTGGGGTGTAAGGAGGTTTACCCCCTGGCAGGGACCATTTAATTTTAGGATCCAGAGTCCCCTTTAATACGTCTTTCAGTGCCCAAGATTCGTATTTTTTAAGGATCTCAATCTTTTCTTTTTTAGTCTTTGCCGCCTGGGCTTTTTCAATCACTTCATGAACATATAGTTTCATTAGTCAATAAACTCCTGCACATTTTCTAGTAAGAGCCGGCAGTTCTTAGAAATCAGATAGGGGAATACCTTACCCTTATTCTTAGAAGGATCCTGACTCTCGTAACTATTTATAATAGCTTTACGGGTTTCGATTGGGGTAGATGGATGAATAAGATCGATCATCTGCTTATTGCGTTGATAGTTGCGATACCAACTGGCTGCATAGAGTAGCTCGCCATCTTCAAGATCTGCAATGATCTGATCTTTCTTTTTCTTAGATAGAATATTCTGCCGCTTACCTTCTACTAGGAAGGTGTCATCGTCAGATAAAACATTGGGCACACCGTCACCAGTATCCCCACTAAGGATATGATCCATAAGATAGCTACGAGGGTGTTCCTCCTTGACCAGCTTTTTAAGCATAGGGGAATACTGCGATACGTTATCGAATACTTGTAGCTGGCGGAAGTCTTTGTCTGCAGACACAATCATAACATCTTCCCAGTTACCAAATTCCTGGGTATAGTGTACTAGTTCTGCAATAGAATCGTCTGCCTCGCATCCCCACTGATGGATAACCTTATAGGGGAATTCGTCTTTGAGCTCTTGCAATACCATATTGATAATACGGAATGCCTCGTCCCAATCGATCTTAGACTCCTCACGGGTAGACTTACGCTTGCCCTTATACTCAGGATAAACGTCACGACGCCAGTTACCGCCAGCATCTGCTACGATAACGACTTCGCCATACTTCTTCTTGAACTTCTGGCGATACATACGAATAGAATTAAGGATCATGTGACGGATAAGATTTTCGTCCCCATGATGTGCGTGACCCATGGCCACGGGTGCGATACTGATACCGCTATAGTCGATTAAGATCATCAGTTAATCCATGTTTTAGTTAGACCGTAGGTATGCTTACACTTACCGTGCATACGCATACCCCAGCAATCACAAGTGAATCCCTTTTCAGTAAACTTAACAGTATATACGTTATCTTTACTGCCAGGGATTTCCCATTCTGTGCCAATAGCCCAGTGGTTGGCAAAGTTGATAAGATCAGATTTGTAGTAACGAGGACCGTACTTACGCATTACAATCTCCTTGTTGATACTACTAATATAATGCATCAATCAAGGTTTGTAAACCCCCTAAATTCATTTTTTTAGAAATTTTATAGTTCCCAGTATCTGAAACCGGTATGCTTTTCTTTACCATACATTTGATCCATGGTGATTCTACCTTCGAAAGCTTTGGGCTTTAACTCAGCAAATCTATCAGCGATCATACGCATTTCCTTTGCATCCAGATTACATGTGCCATACTGCTCTACAATTCGAGCAATGTCATGTAGCCGGATTTCGATTTCTCCATCTGTCATATTAGTTCTCCTTCAAGCTTTGTACGTGTGATCTGTGCACACGACAGTTGATAATACCATTATAATAGGATTCATCTAACAATACATTTCTATCGAATTGTTCTTTTGCCTCGAGATAACCCATCTCACCTTTCGATCTGCAGAGATATAGTATCTCACGAGTGAAATTGGATTCCCCATGTTCGAGTAATAGTTGCTTGACCAAGTCACTGGAACCATAGTACTTTTGCCAATCTGATGGCACGACGCTTCTTCGTTTTTTGGTCTTACCTTTAAGAGGGGGGAGTGTTTTCTTTGACCAGAATGTCTTTTTTCCAACGTACTTTTTACCGTTGGATTTATCCGTGATAACATAGACAAATCCTACCCATTGCTTTAGTTGTTCTTCATCTGGTTCATACGGTTTATTATTATATAGCCACATAATCTATTCCTTATTCGGATATGATTATATATGGCTATTCTTCATCCCATTCATCTTCATAAGAATCTTCGTCATCTTCACCAATCTCTTGGCCACAGACGACACAGAAGATGATATCTTCGTCACATTCTACATAAAACTCTGCTTCACAATTAGGACACGTGATTTCTTCTTTATTCAATCTTTTACTCCTTAAGCTTCACATGACGCACAGGTTAGAATGTCTCGCACAAGCTCTTGCGCGGGATTAGAACTACGTTGGTAATAGAATGTTTTGATCCCACTCTTCCATCCTTCAATAAGAAGCTTATTGATATCTTTTGCAGGGGCATCAGGTGGAATCATTAGATTAAGAGAAATGGCTTGGTCAACATATCTCTGACGACCAGCGTTTTGCTGTACAATTGTCATTGGGCTGATCTCAGAGAATGTACGAAATACTTCACGCTCGTGCTGTGTAAGGAATTCTAGATGCTGTACAGATCCTTTACGCATTAGAATATCCCGCCAAGTATCTTCGTCATTCTTACCATGTGATTCTAGTACTTTTACTAGATAAGGGTTTTTATAAGTGAAAGAACCCTTAGCCAAGTCTTTGACGAAGTAATTAGAAGCAAGAGGCTCAATACTTGGAGATACTTGTCCCAGAATAAACGACGAAGAAGTTGTAGGCGCGATTGCAGTAACTGTAAGATTCCGTAGACCATAACCTTTCATACCCTCTGGTTCACCATGGAACCTTGCTAGTTCTTGAGATGCCTGAATAGAATGATCCAGAATGAATTTACTAATTTGTGTTCCAAGCATTTGGGCTTCGAATGATTCGAATGCGATTGACTTGGATTGTAGATAGGAATGCCAACCAAGTTGACCGAGGCCAAGTGCACGCCAGTGCTTAGCAAAGTTGTGTGCCGTTTCCATGAACTTCACACCTTTGGTCTTCTTAATATATTCTTCCATGACAGCGTCCAGAAAGTAAATCATAGTCTCTACGGCATCCGTATCCTTCCACTCGTCATATGTTACAAGATTCATAGAGGAAAGATTGCAAACAAAAGTCCACTCATCAGACGACGGCAATGCGATCTCTGAGCATAGGTTAGACGCATAGATTGGGATATTCTTATCTTTTAGAACTTGTGGTTTATTGTTATTCACGGTATCAGAGAAGAACAAATAGGGGTAACCGGTCTCTTTACGTTTACGTAGAACCTTGGCCCAAGTCTCCCGCTTATGTTGGTCTCCATCAATCATCTCCTGCATCCAGTCGTCAGGAATAGTAACACCAAGGGAGATATTTTGAATATGATTGCCTGGCTCTCTGATTTCTAGAAACTCATCGATATCCCGATTATCAATATTAATGTAAGCAGCAAAAGCTCCCCGACGGACGCTCCCCTGTGAAATAACGTCAGTAGCAGTATCATATAGACGAAGATAGTGAACAGGCCCATCGGCTTTACCCCCAGTTTTAATCTTAGATCCACGAGCTCGAATGTCCCCAAAATAACCAGACGTACCAGCACCAAGTTTAGTCTGTACACCTACCTCGGCTTGCTTCTGGAGGATCTGTTCAATACTATCACCGACATATACACCATTGCAAGAAATAGGAAGACCTCTATCAACCCCAAAGTTGGACCAAACTGGTGAAGATAGACTATAGAAACCACGACTCATATAGTCGTAGAACTTATCAGAGAATCCTGGAACATGTAGGATTTTCTCTGCAGCATCAGCAATCTCGCGTACGCGCTCTTCCGCGATCACGCCCTCGCGTAGGTACCCGCGCGAGAGGAATAGACGTGACTCTTCATTTAGCCATTCAAAACTCATAGTATTCTCCATTAAAATAAATCGTCGGCAGAGATGCCTTTGCCGCGGGCATAGTCAACTGGACGTCCTTGGAAGAAGTCGACCATGTTTGTTCCATATAGACCTTCATCAAACCAAGTTGTTTCTTTTACTAGCGTATTATCATAGGTTACCCCATGATCGAAGCCAATGGCTTCTAGAGATTCGACCATACGCTTTTTAATAAATTCAATTAAAATCTCACTAGAAAGACCCTTCTGCTCGTATCCATCCATAATCCAACGAATAACATTTGATTCGTATGCAATAGCTGCCTGAATTTCTTCTGCGATACGTGATTGTAATTCTTCATCGAATAGCTCTGGATATTCTTCGCGCATCGTGTTAATGAGCTTAATACCACACTGTGCGTGCAACATTTCCTCGTTACGAGTGTACTTTACTTGCTGTGCGGTATCTTTAAGAATAGCTTTGTTTTTATTCATGTGCAAAATAATATAGAATTGCGAGAAGAGTGAAACGTTCTCCACAAATAAAGTAAAGAGAGTGATAGCATAGATGTATTGCTTACGGTCGTCTTTATATACCTTTTTCAAATATTTACGAAGGTATTGGACACGGCCAGCAATAATAGGATTCTCTAGATTCTTTTCGAAAACGTCTGTAATACCAAGAACGTCTAGCAGTTTCTCATATGCCATATTATGGATAACCTCGGAGTTGCCCATAGCATATCCGAGGTCCCTAATAGATGGATGGGGTAGGTTGTCACCAAGATTCGCCCAGAATGTTTTCACAGCAACTTCGATCTGGCCAATTGCAGACAAAGCCCGGACAAGAACTTCACGCTCTTGTGTTGTCATTTCTGTTTTGAATTGAGAATAATCTGAAGAGAAATTAAATTCTTCCGGGGTCCAGAATCCGCTCCAAATAGCATCGATGAAATCTTTTGTCCAAGGGTAGTGATCAGGCTTTCGGGCAACTTGTTCTTCGAATAGCATTTAGAGTATTCCTTTCTTAACACACAATTGTATTACGCACACAAAACTATATTTTGTGGTTCACGTGTTATATTGGTGGGATTTTTATTTGTACTGTTATTATATATAAAAACCAAAACCTCGTAAACCCACTATATGTGGTATTTACAAAAAATATTTTGGCATATTTGGTAAATTTTTAATTTGTATTTGTAACGTTATCCATAGCTTCTTCGGCTTCTTTATAGTAACGTTCATAGGCAAAAATGATTGCCTGTTGCTGTTGTACCAAAGCTCTGATATCACTAAAGTTTAATGCAAGGGCTTCATAACCATCACCAGTAAGAACAAACATAGCTAATGGTGCACCCCCAGCGGTTAACTTGGAAAGTTGCGCATCCATATTCTCACGAGTAATAATTACCCATTCTACATCCCGCATATTTAGTTCATCGACGGGAGGAAGAACTAGTTCTGGTCTTTTAATAGGAGCGCTAGTTACCACTATCTCCTGCGGCTGCTGGTTGGTCGCCAGACACCCCGCTAGAAGAAATGCCAGGCCAAAGCCAAGGGCACTCTTTGTTAAAACTTTCACCGTCTGTTGCATTTTTCTCTTCCTCAGTTAATGGCGAACCGGATAAAATTTCAAAGCATCTTCCAGCATTAATAGTACCTCGATTAACCGCACGTTCAATGCTGTCAGGTCTTTCTGCAGCAATCAATCCTAAATCCATATTAGCAAGTTTAGCTGATAGTCTATTGTTTTGTCTACGAATCTCTGCATACTGTTCGTTAATTCTAGCATTTTCGGCTTGAATAGCAGCATAGTCAGCTTGCATCGATGCAATAGCAGATTCCTGCGTTTGGACTGCATCTTTTAGTTTAACTTCGTTTTCTCTTAAAATCCGAATGGTTTCTTGCGTATTATTATAGTATGTATAAGCCGTATAACCAATTCCGCCGAAGGTCGCAAGAATAAAGAGTAAAAGGTATAATCTAAGCATCAGTTCCTACAAACGTCCTAAACCTTTTTAGTAAGACAGGATGTTTGTCCTTTCTTCGTCTACGATCTGTTACATGAATCGTCTTATATTTTGGACCCATATCTTTCGTATCATGTGGGATCCCAGCATCAGCAGTAGTCATCATTTCTTCTTTTAAATTTTTCTGTGATTTCATCCAGGAACCCGCCGCCTTATTTTTAGGGACTGATCTAGTCCATGCAGAAATTTTCTTATAGATACGCATTACCTGTGATTCGTAATTAGAACCATCAGAATTATCAATGACCATCATATTATTACCGAAAAACCCTTGGAATTTACCAATATTATTCTGTACATCTTTCCACATTCTTGTCACAACATCATCTGGGAGAGAACGTGGGCGCTCTCCATTACGACGTAGGGCAGTATCTTTATCAGTGTTTACAAAAATCATAGCAGTCTCATAACCAAGTTTACTTAGTGCGATGGCTTGCTTTATAATCTTTTCATAATCTTTACCAGTACCATCAATAATTAATCCAAGTCTACCGTTTACATAATTTTGTTGTTTACTTTTAGTAAGCGACTTTGCTCTGTTCCTAATTTCTTGACCCCTTGGGGAATATATATTATCCGGGTTCATTTCTAAGCCAGCTTTTTTTAAACTAATTTCGAATATATCATCAGAGTTAACTACTTTCATTCCGAGTGAAGTTAATGCCGTTTTACCTACGATAAAAGATTTACCGGAACCCGGACCACCAGCTAGAAATACGGCTTTAAAGATAGCTGGGTCATTAATACCTTCGACTACATCCATCTTTTCTTGACCGGGGGTTTTATCCCTAGCTTTTTTAGTAGCTTCGGGGGTTCCCCACTCTGGCTGATCGGGATACCATTTATCAGTACCTTCTAATTCTTTTCTTTTTTTCTCGATCAACCGAGCCATCCATTCACTCATTTGAGAAGATCCTGTGCTGCTACGTAGATTTGTTGTTTAGTACGAACATGAGTTGCTTCGTAAATATCTATGCCTAAAACGGTACCAATTGGATAACATTTTTCAGAAATTCGAATCTTATCCATTTTTCTGCATACTGGTTCAAATGTAGAATTCAGAATCTTAGATTCTTTAAGTCTATAAATCCCAGGAGAAATCCGTCTATCATCTAGCATATACCATTCATAGTTCTCGACAAGGTCATTCTCGATGCCAACTTTACGTAGCACCTTTTCAATATTCTTATCACTAACGTTATATTTTTCTTTTAAAAGGTATAGAGCGGCGGCATAGCTAGCAAACCGATTACCAGGAATCAGTCGCTTAATATTAAACACCAATCTATGGAATGGTGTGTATGCATCTTTGTTGCTATTTGTAATGCCGACCGTTTTAACTCTCTGTCCTTTTGCATCGATGATCCCTGCTTTATAAGCTGAAGTCTCTTCCCACGGTTGGGTCAAAAGTTTTAAGAATCGAAATGTATATACTAGGTCTGCACCAGCTGTGATAATGCTCATTATATCTTTCCTAATAGATCTTGTACTTTGGGATCTGAATTTATTTCAGGATAATCAGATTCATTTATAAAATTTAAAAATACTAAAAATGGTTTTAGTATAGGCCACATTTCAGATTCAATTTTAAACTCGAAAATCTTCAAAGTAGCCGGGATTGAGAATGAGTTACCAAATACAATAATATGGTTTAACAAAAGACGTTCAGATAGCTTACCGGCTTCTAGATATCTGTTGATCAGTCTTTTTATATATTTAATCCGATGAAGGTCTTCATAAAAATCTTCTACTTCGCTGCAGCGCGGATTATAGTAATGCCCCGCAGCGAAGAGTAGATAGGTTTCATCATCTAGCTTTTCAATCTTCATTTAAGTAGCAATTACCGATCCATTAGGGCTTTCATAAGCTCCGGCAATGTTTTTGCTTCTTTTACCTTAGTTGGAGATTGAATAACAGCTTTGTCACCCTGTGATTTGTCAGCAGGACGGCCTTTATGGTTCTCACCTGGCTCAGATGCCTTGATAGCAGCAGCAGTATCTGCAGCGGCTTTCATACCATCAACTTCAGCTGGCTTAGGATCAATACCACCATGACCGTCAGCCATTTTCTTATCAGAAGCTGTGAAACGATCAGCCATCATTTCTTTATCCTTAGCATTGGGATCACGAACTTCTTCAGCAACCTCAACTTCTTCTTTTTTCATAGCTTTTTTAATAGCCTTACGACGGTTATGAAGATACTCGTCAGACTTATCGGTGTCGCCATCGTTATCGATGTCGTCATCTTCTTGACCGACAGGATCCATTTTCTTATGAGCTTTTTCTTGGACTTCTTGGTAGGCAGCCCAAACCTTTTTGATGTCTTCTCTATCCATTTTTTTATCCTTACATATAGATTTGGGATACTGTGGCGGCAATAGCAGCTGCAACTACCAACCAGAACAATTTTATAATATTATTTACCGCTTGTGAATTTGCCACTACAGTTTTTTCAATATGGTCTAACTTCTCTGAAAACCGATTCATGCGATCATATTGAGAAGCATATTTAGATTCCATAGCAATAAGCTTTTCCTCAGCTCTAGCAATGGAAACCATAGCTTCACTAAGTTTATCGAGCTTTTCCTCGATCCGATCAAGTCTAGTTTCTTCGGCCATTACCACTTTTCCTTGTCCGCCCAGTAAGCTGCACTCATCTTACCTTTAGCAATATTCTTAGCATGACGAGCTTTGAATGACTTACGTCTTGCTTTCTGACGATCGGATTCACCCTTTTTTGGTGCGCCAGCAGTAGTAACGCCTTGTTGACCGAAGCGAATAGTCTTAATCTTATCTCCATCCTTAGCCACAACAATATGCGACTTAGTAGGATGGCCAGGGGTACGCTTAGGTTTATTAAACCCTTCGACTCCAGCAGCCTTAATACGAGGATCTTTTTCCTCTAGGAATTCTTTAAACTTAATCATTTTTAGCCATTTTTTGTTTAGTTACTGGTTATACTTAGAATTTGCCTTATCAGCAAGACGACCAGAAGCACCAGTAATACCGCGCATGCGGTTTTTAATATTGCGCTTTACATTTGGGCTTGCCTTCTTCATAGAAGATGAAGCTTGCGCTGCAGCAACAGCAGCATTTCCTGCCATGTTACCAGCCGCCTTCTTGATGTAGCTGTGTAGAGTGTTTGGTGAAAGCTCATCGAGCTCAACAGATTCTTTCTGTGAACGTTTAAAGTCTGCATCAGTTGGTGCACCTTTAGAACCTGGCTTACGCATCTTCTTACCAGCACGACGTTTCGCCCAGATGTTATCCCAAAGACCTTTTTCTTCTAAATTCTCTTCGGCAACTTTCTTTGCGGTAGCAGTTGCAATAGCCATCTTTTTCGCCATTGGCATATCAGGATTATCCCGTTCAATTGCCTTAGCAATTTCTTCACGCTTTTTCTTTTCTGCTGGTGTCAGAGTTTTTTCTTCTAAAAAAGATTTAAAATTACGCATTTTCTTCTTCCTCATATTCGTTACCTTCCATGAAAGCGTGTAGGTCTTTCATCGACTCGTAGGTGCCAGTAAGTTTATTTTGGAACCACTCTGGGAAGGCTGATCCCTTTTCGATGTATTCCATAATTTCATCTGATGCATAACTAATAAATTTTAATTGTGACATAGCCATTCCAGCTTCATCTGGTGATGCTGGTTCATCATCTTCTTTTGCTTCTGACACAGCCTTTTTAGTTTTAGCAAAGACCGATACGTCGCCAGTAACAACAGAAATAAGTTGTTGGAACATATTAACGACCATATTTTTTTCACGAATATTTAATTCTTTATCGTCATCAAGCTTCTTCATAATAATCATAAGACGCTGAACATCTTTTTTATCAACTAAACCAAGAGTGCCAAGTTGCTTAACTCTATTTGTATCTACTGCTTCCGTTACAGACTCATTTGGATGATGTGGCAGTCTTTTATCAAGAGCTTTAAGACCCTTATTTCTTTTATTCAGGGTATTAACGTTTTTATTGAAATCTTTTTTATCACCACGAGCAGTAGCGGCTAGGGCCGCTTGTCTAGATTGAATCGCAGAACTCTTAGCCTTCGCACCATAGCTACGAAGAGTATCGTTAGAAATTTCAGATACCGGGATCTTTCTATCAGCATCCTTATCTACTACTTTTTTATCAGTAGGAACCATACGGATTCTTTTCTTACCCGTATTTGGATCTGTCCAGATCTCTGGTTTTCTATCGGCAGATTTTACATCGCTCATTATTTTAACCTCTGTTTAAAAGATTCATATGCCACACCTTTTTTGGTATGTTTCTTTTCAATGTCTTGGCGTTTCTTTAACGCTTTATTTGTTTCGGGTGAACCAGCTACATCAGCAAAATCTTTAGCAGCTTTCATACGATCAGCTGCATCGACGTCACCATCAAAGTCACGGTCAACATATTGTTTCCCATGTTTGATTTGATGTTTAAGCGAAAGCTTAGTATCCAATCTGTGGTTGCTTTCTAATACTTCTACATCATTTAACCATTTACGTAGTTTTTTACCTTCGGCAGTTTCAAGTACTAAATAGTTAGAACCAAGAGTCATAACTGTTGCTACTTCGTCTGTCGATTTAACAACTACTTGATCACCTTCGTTAAAAAGAGTACCACGTACATATTCTTCACGAGTTTCAGACACCGGCATAAGTTCAATGTGTCGTTTAAAATTCTTTTCTTCCTTCAGTCCCATACCTTTGCGCACAGTATTAAAGAGTGCCTTTGCATCCGCATTAGACACTCTTTTTGGAAGACCTTGGGAGAAGGAAGCAAAATCATTATCAGATGCAAACCCGCGCATCTTAGAAGCTGACATACCCTCGACACCTTCAGCATCTGGATCACGTTCACCAGCAGAAATTACAGTGATCTTTTTAAAATTATAATGACCGTGTCGACCATCAACACCGTTATACTTGTTAAGAAGGGTCTGAAACTCAGCGACACGATCTGACCCCACTACCATTGCGATATTTTTATAACCCTCATTATAGAGAATCGTAGCAATATCCATAACATTCTTTACGTTACGATTTAGCATAACCGAACGAGCATGCTTCGGAAACATCTTACGTACAAATTTAATTTTAGAACCATAATCTAAAGGGTTCTTTTTGGGATCAGAAGATTGCGATAAAAAAGCTCTATAAGGATTAGATCCAGATTTAGAAGCCAAAACATCTAGCAACTTTCCATGACCAATGGTAGGAGGGTTCATCCTACCAAACGTAAAAAATACCGTCTTTTCTTCTTCAACTAGAAAGTTACGGAATGAATTAATCATTACTTCTGGTCATCCTGTGGTTTCTTATTACGACGTTCCATTTCGGCTCTACGTAATTGCGGTAGCATTTTGCGAGCGATCTGATCGATCTTGCTCTTCATCTTATCTACCCTTTTCTCAATAGCCTCTCTACGGGCGAAATCTAGTTCACCTTTAGGAACGCCCTTTGTAATTCTTTTAACCAGGAAGTTTCTCGCGGCCTTGCGCGCACGTTTCTTTAACCGGTCCATTGTGGCAACGCGCATTTTAGCACGTTCCTGGCCGATCTTGATTTTACCCTTCATTCTGCGGAATTGTACAGCTTTACGACGTCTCTGCGTCATTGTTAAAGCTTCATTGACTATATGATAACCTTTGTTATCACAATGCTCGCAACCTTTACCCTTACACTTTGGGCATTCTACTTTTTTCTCGTATAGGTCTACGAATTGTTTAAAGGATACTTTATTATTGTCCATTTAGTTTCTTCCTGGTTTGTCCCATCCCTTAAGTACATCTTTGCTGAAGTTGTTGTACGAGAATTCTAATCTGTCAACAATCTTAACAGCGTCACCACCTAGTCTATCGATAGCAACAAAGCCTTCATGTCCTGTGACTCTGAAACCATCTTTAGTCTTAACAAATGTATCAACATTGTTTAATCTATTTAAAGTATTTATAAGTTTTAATTTCGCTAGAACGATAACTTTTTGTAATTCGAATATATTTTTTAGAGATTTTTTATTCGAAGTTGAGAAAAATTTCAAAATATCGTCTAGTTTTTTTTGCTGGGTGGCCTTTCCAGATGCCGTTTTACGTGCCAGGATCTCACGTTGGAATTTATCATTGATCCATTTGATAAGATTGTTGACGTGTGTATCGGTGTTTGTGATAACTTCCCCCCGTCGGACGTAACTGTTGTTGAACGTTTCGATCCACTGAGGTAGTTCGGGGTGTGATTCGAGTTGCCGGAGAGTCGTTCCAGCAATTTGGTTAAATAGTTTTCCAGCTTGTGCAAGATATTCATTTACCTCCTCCGTATCTTTTTTGCTCATACTATATCGAGTAAGATCCCGAAGCATCGCATCTTGTGACCAAACATTTCTAGACTTTTTAAATTGACTCACGTCTACGCCATATGAAGCTCTCATGGATTCAAAGGTAGTACCACTATAGGTTGTATGCCAAACGATTCCAATTCTGGAAGCTCTAACGGTTTTGGCCGCTGGACTATCAGCAGGAATAGCATAAACAATAGTATTAGGATGGAACGTAATATATTTTTCGCCATTGATTGTCTGCGCCTTTACATCTCCTGGACCAAACAAGAAATCCCCTTGAACAACCCCTCTGATGCCGAGCTCGGGCAAATACTGTAGAGCAAGCTTAAGCTTGTTAGCAAGGTCGCCAGAAGTGTCAGCATCAACATCAGCAGCGGTCTTATAAACTTTGGGGTTCTTATTGAAGATCCCTTTTTTCGCAACGAAGAATACGCCATCACTAGGATCGATACCAGCAAAAATAGCAGGGGCACCATCCCACTTAACAGAGACTTTACCATCATGACCTCCTAACATATCTCGGAGATTTCGCAAGGCAAAGATTGCCTGGCGTGTTCCATTTACCCCACCGTAAATGACACGATCTTCGATGTGTGTCATGTGGGTATTTTTCGATTCAGTGATATGTGCTTTAAAGTTTTCCATAGTACCTATATAACTGTTTTAGAAGGATTTGTAAATCCCCTATATGAAATTATTTTGCGTCCCAGTAAGATTTACTGAGTTCGCCTCTGCTAATATCACCGTCTCCAACCCTACGGACTCTAGTATAGACTTGGTGCGTTCCATCAGTTCTAACCCCTGATGTTTGCTTTTCCCACAGTCTATGCTGTGCACTAGATGCAGCAGGTTCAGGAGGATTATTATCATACTGCCAATTGGCATTGTTTGGAATGTTTACCCAAGTCATAGTTTACTCCTTTGGGGGTTTACAAAACTAAAATTTATGGTATAATATAAAAGACCTTTTAGGGCAGGATAGAATACTAAGCGTCCCGAATTAGTATGATATCAAAGGCTGCTGTTACACGAGCATTATTGGATCTGACTGAGGTTCGAACATCGATATCCGATTTTTCCGGAATGACAATAGGAACACTAAATTCATAATGATAAGGCATTCCAGTTCCAGCAACCTCACCGCTATGTCCGATTCTAAATGATGATTGACCATAATATCTTACAAACATATCGATGGTAGCATCGCCGCCATATTGAATTGATGTAGAACCTTGAGTTAGATATCCAGTATAACCAGCTGGGACCGTATATACTGCCATAAGTGTCTGCGCTTTACCTGCCGTAATACGTGCAACAGTAGTACCGTTTCTTTGAATATTAATATTACCTGTATTGGTTGTATTATCGTAATAATAAGCACGATATACGCGGGAAAATGTTTTGGTTCCAGTTACTGTGCCTGAAGATGAAAGTGTAAATTCTTCCTCGATCATATCATAGTATTGATCTAATCCATACACAATAACTTTATCACCGTTATCACCGGCATTTACTGCTGGGATAGTAAGAACCCCGGGGGTTGCCCATGTAGACCATGGATATACGGTATCGTTTACATCCCAGATTGTGCCAGTCGTATTGGTCGACATAGCTGGAACGGCACCAAACTTATGAATATGTGAGGTGTTTAGAACCTGGCCTCTAGCAATATTAATCCGCTCTGCTAAATCTGAGTTGTCTAAAAATCTTTTTGCCATTATTGATAAACCTTTACATAGACTGAAGACTCTTCTAACTTCGATCCAGCATAATTCATAATATATGATACGAAATCATTAGCCTTATTTTGAGTAGCTTTTTTAAGACCGTATACGACGTAGGTTGATCCCAACTTACTATGTATACGGTCAATATCCTGTGTTGTTAATTCTGCTCTGAACTCAGCATCTGTAACCTTTGCACAGTGTGTCGCCATTTCAGAAAACATTTTAATTGTATTTTCATCCCCGTCTATAATTTTTTTAGCTTGCTGCTTAAGAGTATTATTGTCTGGTATAGTATATTGCATATATCTCTTAGCAGCGTCAATGATCTGTTCTAATCCTGCTCTTCCTCCTCGAGCGGTAGCGAGTTCGATCTCAGCATTCAATGGGCCAAGATAAGATGGCGTACGAAAGCCAATCTTAATATTAGTGTCGACGATCAACGTAGCGCCCTTAGAACGAAAGAATGTAGCAGTACTAATGTTATCTGCCATCAAGGATGCATCAGTTAGTTTATGTTTATCTAAAGGTCTTTTGCCGTCGTTTAAAACAGAAGCCTTAATCTGAGCAGCGTTTATAACCTTTTTAAGAGAAATTCCTACAATCTTACGATCGTCAAATGAAGTCTTAAGAACCGTATTTAAATTAGTTATGGTTGTGTCATCAAGTACATTATTTAAAACCACTGAGGTATCTATTGCCCAAATATCACCAGGATTCCATTTATCATCTGAAAGGACAGACATATTAGAATTTTGGAATGCATTCTTTTTCGCTTTATAGATTGCTTTCATTTTGGGATCATCGCGATGATAGGTATGAGAGCTTTTAGTATATCCTTTAGATCTTAGTAAAGAGGCCGTCCAGTAAGCTGATAGATGCCATGTCTCATCCAATTTAATCGCAGCATCTACCGTAGTACCACCAATATAAGTCTTACCGGCATGCTTTTTAAGAACGGAGGGGGTAAAGTATTCTACTGGTTTATTTAAGGGTTCACCCATCACCGCTGCACAATATAGACACTGAAGACTTTCGGCAAGAGCTGTCTGAAGTGTTCCGCCGCCTTTGCCTGCTCCCCCGCCACCAAAGATCGCAGTTTTACCAATTTTAGAAGAACTTATTTTAGTTCCGGCTTTTAGAGTAAGATCGAATGGTTTCCCGGTAATCTTAAACATTTCTACAGACTGCAGATTTTGTTTATCGTTCTTGATCACGACCTCTTTATTATCAACTGTAACCAATTTCGTGCCATTCTTAATAGCCTCAACGAGAATGTCAATCCTAGGTTTCCCGGTTTGGGAATTAGGCTTCTTCCATTCCTGAGGAGTCATTGCTACTGGCATCTTTGTACTCTGTTATCATTGTTTAGTTATATTTATGATATTTTTAGAATACAAAAAACCCGAGAGTTCGTAAACCCCCGGGTTAAAATTTTATCGATTGTAGATGTAAACGTCTGCAGTTGTCGCGTATTTCAGCGGTAGAGATTGATTATAGCGCCGTACGCCTTGACGGTGACCACGACCTTGAAGTTTGACATACATCTGACGTTTACCGGATTCACGGAGCTTGGCATTTGCTTCCTTAACCAGTTTACGAGCAATAGCCACCATGTTCATGTCGGCAGCGTCCGAAAGGTCCACAGTGCCCATATAGGAATCAGTACGGTTTTCGTTGATGATCATATCAGTATCTCCTTGTTGATAGTACTAATATAAGGATTTACTTTTCATTTGTAAACCCCCTATTTACATTTTTTTCGAAAAAAATTAAAGACCCAAGATTCGAGCTGCTTCACGCTTGTTGTCATGGGGCAAAGGATTTCCTGCCATGATATGTTCTACGATCTGATGGAAGTAAAATGCAGCGTCTTCTTGACCTTCGGCATCGAGTACTTCTGCGCAGTCACGAAAGAACATCTTAAGTTTCATGTCCTGCATGCCATCACCAAGAGCTGCCTTGTGGGTCTTACCGGCTCGTTGATTGCTCATACCATCCTCCTTTTTTGAGCATCTGTTTAAAGTTGACAAGGTCATTGGGACTAAGACGAATCTCAGACGCAGGAACACCGTCATCTTTACTATACTGCTTTAGCGTAGTTCCGTAAATCCCCTCGTTGAGGTAATATACGTGTCTATGATTATCGTGTACGTACTTAGTCATAATAGTCCGGATGAGTTAGGATCCAAAGACATTCTGACTGACCTTCATAGTCAGGATCAGGATACATCATTTCACACTTTTCATGTGGAAAGTTATATAGTCCGGATTTGGGAAAAAAATGATAATCGATTACAACGCCCCAGCCAGAGATGGCTAGGGCCCATGCAACTACAGTGGATCGTGACATTATATTCCTCTTAGGCGGCAGTGGCAAAAGCCACTGCCTGCTCTGCTGCAACAACCTTACGTGCTGCGTTCTGACCAAACCACTGAGAGTGGAGACGGTTATCTGCGTTACGACCTTGAATGTGATCAGTAACGAAAGTCACCGAGTTGAAAGCCTGCCACCAAGTACCGGCAGCATATTCTGCACCAGGCTGAACTTCCAGAGCATCGTAGCAAAGCTTAGCGTTGCGGGAAAGATCTTCGTAAACCGTAACCTCTTTCGGAGTTTCAGTGCGCGAAGTATTCGGGAACACAGTGTTGTAGTACTGAATAAGCGATTCAGCGGTAACCTTACGCGAACCAAGGAACTGTGCCATTTCTTTGTACTTGGCAAATTTCTCATGAGCAATACCAAGTGTTTCTTTTACCATATCAGGATTGAACTCAGTGCGGTGAGAAAGACGAACACTGTTTTTAGACTCTTGATTCAGAGACATAGTAAGAGTGTTGTTGCAAACCACGCGAATGGGCGTGAAACGAACGTCGATGGATTTACCGTATTTGTGGGGGTTGCTAAAGAGAAGGTACGAATCGATCTTATCTTCACCGAAAACGTCAAACGATTCTTTTACTTTAGCAAGTGCCCAAACGTACTCGCCATCGCGAAGAGAACCAGCGGTGTGCATTTCCATGTCACCTGCGAGAACGAACTCCGAGAAGAATTCGAAAGCGGTTTCGTTTTGAACCGGATTCCAGTTTTCACCGATATTGGTAAGGATGCGCCCGTCAGTGGAACGAACCAGCGATTTCTGACCGGTGGCCTTACGTTCACCGTTAAACTCGATGAAGGATTCAACAGCGTGAACTTCCCAATCGACGCCAGCTTTCTGCATCATCTGAGCGGGGGTAAGATCGTTGCTAACCTCTTCACCCAGTCCATGCCAGGGCAGCTCGCCAGCGTAAGCCATCGTTTCAACCATATGTGCCATAATATATCTCCAAGTGTGTGTGTTTGATAGTAGTAATATAAGGTATTACGAATCGTTTGTAAACCCCCTAATTCAAATAATTACGACATTTTTTCAGTTTTTTCGAAATAAATTCTGGATCATTGATCTGTCGGTTTAGTGGGGAAGGGTGAGGAAGCACGAAATGTTCTACATTAAGCTGAGAAAGGAATTTAGAAACCAGTCCACCTAAGGCTATTACTTTCTCGTGCCCGCGTACGCACGAGAGCACGTACTCGCGGTCGATCGCGCGCTTGTCCCAGTAAGGGTCATGGGATAGATTAGTAAATGCTACAATACCCACCCCGAGGTCATCGATCCAGTCTTGTAAACGATACCAAGCACATCCCTTTCGGTACTGTGCCTTGGTAGGATTTAATCCGACAATTAAGGTCATCCCCAATCCTTACGATCTTCCTCGTGGTTCCAACCGTATGCATATTGGAAGATTTCATCCGAAGTCATTTCATCCATTTCGATTCGACGGCCAAAGCCGGTGCCTTCGGGATACCAATGGGGGCTGAACTTTCGACCATAGTAACGATCCGCACTTCCACGATCTTGCGGGGATCCGTGAACTGGAAGTTTATTAGAATCTTTGGGAATGATCCCTCTACGAATATTTTCCGGATAAACGGTAATAAAACCGTCGTCTTCGATTTCACTGTCCATATTATGCAGCCTCCCATTCTTCAAACTTAACAATGCCCATCAACTCTTTGACGAGTTCTTTCCCATAGTCGGTGAACAGAATTCCTTGTTTCCAGACCCAATGCTCAACATCCTGCTGGTGATAGAACTTTTCACCTTCAGTCATCCAGCGGAGAACATCTTCACGCGCAGGACGGCCATCAGCATACTCGTAGCACTTTTCGATCCAAGCTTCAAAGTTGGCAATAGCTTCCGCTTTCGCTTTCTCCTCACGCACCATTTCCTGGAGGAAATCTTGCTCCATATTGTCCCAGATATCCTGCTTACGCTCAGGAGTGGCATCGTAGAATTCATCATTTCCACCAGGACGGAATCCGTAGGTGTCCTTGTGGAAGTCCGAGAAGAGCTCTTCAGAGTAAGTAAACATGAGGTATCTCCTTGTTGATACTACTAATATAAGCCTTTTCGAATCGTTTGTAAACCCCCTTTTTACATTTTTTTCACTTTTTTAGTTGTTCGAATCCCCAGTTTTTCTCTCTGCATTGCCAACACTCCCCACACTCTTCACCAGATGTTTTTCTGATGCAACTTCTCGTCTGTGATAGATCTATAGATAGTTGGTTAGCAAGATCGATAATGTGGTACTTGTATAGGTGTAAGAACGGGGTCTGCAATCTGGGAGTAGCAATGTTCCAGGGTCGACCTGGCTTGTCAGATGTGGCAAACTCTGGGAAGTATTCAAGGGGAGGAGTATGGTTGATACCATAATATAGATTATCAATATCATAGTTTTTAAGAATATAATCTATAGCCGTGGGCACTCTTGCCCAATGTTCAGTAGTAAGTTCTGCGATTTCGATTACGGGTTTGTTGGTAATAGCCTTTACTCTAGCGCTACTATCAAACCCGTCAGCTCTTGCAATATTAAAGATTATGGGATTATCAAGTAAATGATACATGACAAAACTATCAATCCCGCCAGACATAATAATACCGGGCTTTTTATCGGTTGGGATATTGACTACCCTTTGATCCCATTCAGGTCCGCATATATATTGCATAACAATCCTCCAAATCATAAGGTATATATCTATGTATGACACTGTTGTTTCAGGATGTAGTTTTACTGCAGCTAATTTCAAGAGTCACGCAGCGCCTGATGTTGATACTAGCTGGCCAAAATGGCCTGAGTTATTAGGCAATGAAATGGGTTGGAGTGTATTAAATGTTGCCAAAAGCGGATACTCAAACGAAAGGATATGCGAAGAGGCCATAGAGGCTATAAAGGAAAATAGTAATATAAAAAGATGTATCATTGCTGCATCTGGATGGACTAGGTTTTCTCTTTTCGGATATAATTTTATGTGGGATTTTATAATGCAAAAGGAAACCGGACTAGAGGTAATGAAATTGTGGGGTGATGAAGATCCAGAAACGAATCCTATCTATTTAAAACAAACTCGAGATTTAAAAGAAATAGTACGATTGGTGGAAGTTAAAGAAGAAAAAGCATATCGCCACAGTCTTAAAAAACAACTATACGCATTGGATTATTTAAGATTAGTTTGTAAGCAGCGCAATATAGAATTATATTTCTTCCAGATGTTACCAATAGTTAATCATCTTTTTATTGATAGATATAATATAAAACAGCAGGTCCTGAATAGTTATGAATATAAAACTATGAAAAGGGAATGTAAATTTATTAAACGATACGATTCATTATATGAAAATAATATTATATTAATGAGTTTTTCAGATAAGAAATTATCTGATAAAGATTTAAGAGTTTCTGAATACGATCAGCATCCTAATAAATTATGTCATGAACTCATTGCACTATGGTTAAAGGAAGAAATAAATGGTTAATCATGAGATAGTTGTTATATCATATTTTGGTGAGTTAGAACTGTGTAAACTTCAATTGAAATCATTTGAGGCACATGTAGAATCCACAACAATTAATATTATTGTAAACGAACCAGATGTGCAAAGATTTATCAATGGCGTTAAACCGGTTGTTGATAGAATGGTCAATCACAAGGTAGTTTTCTGGCCAGCAACAGATATAGCAACCTTTCCTCCAATTGAGCAGACAAGATATCTTCCTCGTAATGATCCATTTATGTCATGGGATAGTGCTGTAGAATGCATAGACACACTTCATGCTGGATATGGCTGGGTCTTACAACAAGCTTTGAAATTACTGTTTGCGCTCAAGCACAATAAAGATTACGTTGTTTGTGATACTAAAGACATTTTTATGTATCCTTGTAGTGCTTATGAACTTGACACAAAACAATATGATGATTTTGGAACAGGGTGGGAAAAGAAAAGTTTATGGACTCATCCTTTTCAAAAAGACTATTATGAAGATGTTGCCAAAAGGTTTGGCGGAGATGTAGATAGAGATACAATCAACGATTATTTAACACCACAAGTCATTCGACACGAAGCTGTTTATAAAATTATTGAGCACTTTGGATCAAAAGAAAAATTTATTGAATGGTTTATGTCGTACAAATTTATGTCAGAATTTATTATTCATGACTATTGTGTAAAGATATTAGGTCTTCCTGAGAAGCGTAGACAGCCAAGCAATTTTATCACTTATGATCCTAAGGTTCCGTCTGATCATAAAGTTATCAAGTTTCATAGATCAATATATGAAAGACCGGGAACCAGACACCACTGGGATAATATAGAAAACTATATCAACGGATGTTTAAAATGGTAGAGTATACTACTGATCAAGAGATAGACCAAAGTTATAGATTTCTTGATGTAGCTTATCCTAAGGAAGATCTATTAAAAGATCTCAATTGGCATTTGACTAATAGTTACGCAGGAACCTACACGCTATGTCCTGCACAAAGTTTTGTGCCGTGGAAAGAAAATGTTAAGTCAGAATTCTTCTTTGATTTGTATAGAAAGATAGAGAGTGTTTGGCCACATGTAGATGAGCGATCAACTGGATACTATTATTACAAAGATGAGGGGATAGGTTTACAGCCGCACACTGATAAGCACGGAGATCATCCTGGTAAATATTATACTTTACTGTTCCCCTTAGAAGGTCTTGGTATTCTTAGATTCTATAAAGAGAAAGAACACCTATTAAAGACTTCATATGTCGATCCGTTTTATAACATATATGATGATAATCCAGTTCAAGAGATAGGGTCTGTATTAATTGATAAACCCATGATATTTAATCCTACTGAAATTGTTCATGCGTTAGACATTGTTGAACGAGAACGAAAGATCTTAATGATTAGATATCATAGTGCTCCTGATATAGATCAGTTTAAGATAATTTTTGAAGAGAGATGGAATGAAACTTTTAACGGTAACGTGTGAAAGGGACTTAACTTGGTTTCTTATACAATGTGAAAGTATTCAAAAATATCTAGAACCATGCACACACTATGTTATCATAAATGAAAAACAATATGATTTGAATTTATGGAAACAAAGAATAGAAAAATATTATACAAACCACACTTTAGTTTTTCTTAATTATGATATTAGTAATTTAGAGATTGGTTGGAAACATCCAGAATACAATCATCAATTTTTAGATTATGAAGGGTGGGTAACGCAAATGGCTTTAAAGTATTTGGCCTTTAAAGACATTCAAGATGATTATCTTATTTTAGATTCTAAAAATTTTTTTATTAATCATACGTCATTAAACCATTTTAAAGATCAAATCGGATCTGGTCGGACCTGTACTCTTTTACCTTGGTGGGATGAAACAGTAAAATGTTATTCAGATTATTTTGGAAAGACTCCTAAAAAGATTCATCTATCAATAGATACTCCGTTTGTATTTCATAAAGCAATTCTTGATCGAATATCCGATTATGATAAATTTATTGAATGGTTTATTTCTCAATCGGTTATGCCTAGCGAATTTATATTATATAATTATCTAACATCCTTTTCGGAAGAAGATATATCAAGATACAAAACCTTTTGGGATCATGATCAATTGGAACAGTATAATTTATCCGATTTGAATAATTATCTTGTGGTAGGATTTCACAGACAGGTTATTGGTAGAATAAGTAAATACAAGATTGATGAAATCAATCAATTCTTAAAATTAAAAGGTATACATGACACCGTTTTCGTATAGGATACATAAGAATCCATATGATGTAAATAAAATGTATGATGAAGCCATGGAAAGAAGGCTTAATCCAACTTACAACTTGAAGTTGGTAAAAGAGAGTTTATGGAATCATAATTTTTGGTATGTAGAAGATAGAGAGAAATGGGAAACATTTAATAAGATTGCTCCGCTTACGAAGGCCATTGGATGGGATGGTCACGAATGGGATTATCATGTTTGCTATTGGGAGTGGAACCCCGCAGATACGTTAGAGACTCATATTGATGATCCGGCTATAGGCAGAGGCAATCTTTTAGTTCCCATCATAGGTGAAACCACCACTTACTTCTACGATATAGTTGATGAAAAAGATGTGGCAAAGCCTGGGGAATCAAGACCGTATAAAGAAATTGAAACCGATCCACGACAAAGTACTTTTTCAATTACATATGGTCCAGGGGAAGTCCTAGAAATTGAAAACAGCATGTGGTATCACAGTGTACACCCTAAACAAGAATATAGATTACATATGCAATTGAGGTTAGCATGGTAGATATTGAGAGAATCTTAGAAGAGCTAATAATTGTTCCTTCCGGTCTTCAGGTATGCCTGCAGGGGGTAGAAGGAATTGATGATCCATTCTATGGCACTGGTAAACTTCAAAACGTAAATCATACAGAAGATATGTTTACAGTTCCATTGTTCGATATACCCTATACCAACTCAATTATTAAACAGTTAGGTATGACTAGAACCCGAGTAATGAGAATGGCGCCGATCAGTTGTTATTCTTATCATCAAGATCCAACTCCTAGAATGCACATTCCATTAGTCACTAATGATAATTGCTTTATGGTATTAGACGATAAAGTAGAACGATATCCAGCAGATGGAAACTACTATTTGGTAGACACTACTAAAAAACACACTTTTGTAAATGCATCATGGGAAGAGAGAATCCATCTTGTTGGATGTGTTTGAATATCTTACCTCATCAATGTAACTAATATCACCAGTGTAAAATATGTTCTGATAACTATCTTTGTAGATCAATTCTACAGGATCTTTATACAATTCCCAGTCTGCAAATATATCTGGTCTGCCACGTTTTAATCTTTCAAAGAATTTACCAGAACGATCTCTGCTCCATATAATTAGTGGATATTCTTTTCTTAGTATTTCCAAACTATATTTCAATTCTTTGAAGTCGTCTACCTTCTCTAAAGGTTTAGTACCATCTGTTCGATAGTTAGGATAAGAATAATAACGACTAAACACTCTAACAACATTGTCAGATAATTTTTCACTACCACTGGCTAATATTGGCTGTTCACCGTCAAAGCATATATTGTATAGATGCATGCGATGCAGGTTCAATCTTTCTCTCGAGTAATTGACACCCAGCCTATCGTTTGCAGCAAATGTGGTTAAATCATCAATAGCATTTTCACATCTAAACAAATCGTGATTTGTTAGATCGGGATTGATCTGTCCTTTATAGAAAAAAGTTAATAGCTCTATGTTCATTTGTAAATGGCCTTAGACTGTATCTTTTGAAAAAATGCTTGGCCGTGTTCTATTTGAAACAATTTACACAATTGAGAACATGATGCAAAACTGTTGATGCCAAGCATCGGCCATTTTTTGGAATCATCATCTAACTCGAAAAAATAATCGTCAACGACTAGAATGCCATCTATCTTCAATAGCCTTTCCAATAAAAACAAAGCTCCTGCATTATCTGCAGCTGACTTTGCTGCATCCAAATATATGAAGTCGTATTGCTCTTCGTGGGGTAATTTGCCAATGGTTTCTAAAGCATCTCCTTTATAGTATGTAATCTTATCTTCCCACTGCTTTACGTTGTGGTATAAGTTGTCTACATAGCTATGATGCAATTCATCAACAATGTCTAGTTTACCTTGATCGCCGACAAGATTCTCCAGAATCCATATAGTAGATCTGCCTTCATAACATCCAACTTCTAAACAATTTAAGTTAGTAGGAAGCTGAAGAGAAGACCAAACCTTTCCTCTATCATTGAAAAAATCATGAGTGAATTTGTACATCCAGAATTTCTCTCTTACCAGCAAATATTTCTAAATCTAAAAAGATAGATCGTACATCATATGCTTTTTTATAAACATCAAACTCTTGCTGGATTGTATTCATTACTAGTCTTTTATCCCAGTGTCTTTGTTCTACACAGGGTTCTTGAATAAGAGCATTGGGGGATTTATAGTATTCTGTAACAACCTTTGTAAAAAATTCAAAGTGATCATTAGGTCTATACAAGAGTACAGCACTGAACAATACCATGTCCACTGGAAAGTCAACGATAAAAGATGCCTTATCATTCCAGCTTTCGTTTCTGAATTCGATGTTATTATAATCTTTCCATTTGTCTATAGCTAACGCAATTGGTTCAATAGAGGTGTCAAAGCCCATATATTGAAATTCAGTATATCCTCTTTCATAAAGAACATCTAAGACATTGCCTAATCTACAACCCACATCGACAATACCTTTACATTGTCTTTCGATAATAATATCGGCTTGTGCCTCAAATATGGGTCTGGCTTGCGGTGTATCCAAATAAGCCATAGAAGCAACATAGTAGTTTTCTTTTAGAGGAACTTGGTGTCCATCTTGTATGTTTTCTAAATTGGGAAAAGGTACTACCAAAACCAAACTCCCATGCTATATCTAACGCCATCTGATACTGGAGTTACCTTGTGTGGATATAAAAACATTGATGGGAAAATTATAGTATCTCCAATTTCCATATCGATTTTTTGTTCAAGAATATAAAATTCTCCGCCTTCAAAGTCTTTATTTAATAACGTAACAGCACTTAAAACTGGTCTACAAATGTGATTTTTACAAAACGGAATGAATATATGATCTGCATGATTTTCAATTCCATGCCCTACGACATATTTAACGAATATTGGTTTAGTGTTGCCAGAAATATTCGGGGAAATAACTGATAATGATTCAATGTATCGAGTATATTTCTCTTTTAATCCTTCCCATTTTGTTTGAAGTTCTGTTATAAGATCTTTATCTTCTGTATGTCCATTAAGGGGATATATTGAACCATTATCTCTCAAGATCCCTTCAGATTCTATTTTTTTAATAATATTATTACATTCGTCTACGGTAAAATAGTTTTTAACCACATAAGAATAATCAATTAAGTTTTGCATATCACACCGTAATCACTTGCAATTCGCCATTGAAGTCTTGGACCCATTACAGGTGTGCGTCTATGCAAAGTCATAAATTGATCCATTAAAAAAAGATCACCCTCAGCAAATACGTGATGCACTTGGTATTTGCTTTTGAAAATTTTAGGTTTTAATTTTGAGATCATTTCTTCATGATCAATTTTCTTTTTACCTTCCCATGCCCCAATAATAAAGTGATAAGGGAAATAAAAATAATCAACACCCGTATGAGGATGCTGACCAACTAATGGTCTAATACTACCTTTGTTCTTACTCATAAACTCAAGCTCTGGATCATCTTCATCTAGATGATACATTGTATCGTTTTGAAATTTTAATCTGATAGTAATTGATTTCCAATACTCTTGTTCGTCAGCACTCATATCGTAAAACGGCCGACTGGTATTGCAAATGCTCAGCGTTGTATTAACATCCCCTTTGATACAATACAATCCAATAAGGATCTTATCAATGAGATGCCTACTGTTACCGTTGCTGTGCCATCCAAGCTCTCCATCACCAAACATACCAATCTTTTTGCCTTCTGAGTCTCTTTCTCCGGTGACAAAAAAGATTTCTGGGTAGTCTTTGTGATTCATGAATAAGCCAGGTGCTTCACATTCCCCAATACGTTTAAAGGTTGAAACATACTGCTGTTCATTTAATTCTTGGTCGTATAGTAATGCACAACCCTCGGTCATAACATTATTAATTAATTCTTTTAATTCTTGATCATTGTAATTGTAAATCTGTGAGGTCATCGGTTCCATCCAAACTAAACATTAATGCAATTCTTGGTTTATCACTCATATTCACTACAGCATGTGGATAACCAATATTTAAAAAGTAAGCGTTTCCGTCTTCTAAATTATATGCCTCTAATTTTCCATCACGTTTAAATAAGTTAACAACATTATTACCACCGTAGATTGGACAAATACATCTAACGGCATAATCGACATCATAGTCAACATGAAATGGAATTGTTTTGCCCGGAGCAAGTTTGGTAATACGAATTCTGCTAGCTTTAGCTTTCAATTGTGTGACAATCTTTTCAAAATAACTACCAGTATATTCTGGTGTAGGAACATTGTATAGATGTTCCTCTCTACGTCTAAGTCGTTCTTTAATACTGGCAGTGTAAGGCATTAGCTCACTGGGTTCAGTGAGATTAATCTGTTCAAAGTTATCATAAACGTTTTTTACTAATTCCATGTGATTATCACACAGCATTGGGTTGGCAGATCTTACATCAGTATACTTGGATGCAAGTTGATCTGCAGCCTCTCTTAACAATTCTAGATCAATCTCTAGACCTAAGTTAGCATAAGTCGGTAAGTTATGTTTTTTCATTACTCAATTCCTGTTATACACAATCTTGCAATATCTCGATACCTACGACGTGTTTGATAATAATCATCAGTACTGGTACCTATAAAATAAGTATCGCTAGGATTTAAATCATATTTCCAACAAACTTGTTTTTGGGTTTCTTTATATCTATGATACATTTCATCAACTGTGAATTTGTTCATTATAGCTTTCATAATAATAGCAGCAGAATAATTAAAACACTCAACCTTTTTTAGTGGATGTAAAGTAGGATGAGGTTTTTTGGTATACACTAGTCCACATCTTTGACCGATCAATCCAAACCCCTTACTAAAGCTAAACATTACTTGTTCAGTATTCACAGGTGCAACTATTCTTTTAATAGGGGTTGAAGAAATATAAGCGCAATCTAAAATGATAGGCACATCGATGTTATCAAATTCAAATATGTTTCCATCGTAGCATCTTGGATTACTAATGTACAACACGTGATCTGGTAAAAGTTCTTCTACTTGCACGCCATTGCCAGATATCATTTGTGGCCACTGATACTCGCCTTCAAAATACTGCCATGGTCTTCTATCACTCATTCTCCAATGATTAATAGCTTCTGTAGCTCCAGATGTAACATAGGCATAAGAAAAATCTGAAAGATCTATAATACTACTTACCCATTTTCTGTGTAGATTAATAGTATCTTCTAGATCATAACTAGCAGCCCCAGTTCCTCTTTGATAATAGCTATCCGATATTCTTATGGAATTTAGAAGATCATATACATCGGGCCAAATTGGAGATTGAACCCATTGACTATTTTTTAACAAAGAGCTTTTCTGCAAGCCACCCTCCGGTATCCCATTTATGAAGTCTTACACGTCTCCAGTTGTCGTGATGATTTCTGTGAAAGCCTTCACCTGCTACAAAGAAGTTTAACCACCATTTATTAGATCCACCTTCATCGGAATGTCCATAAGTATTTAAAAGGCCAAAGCCCACCTTTGCAAATACAAATGGAATGGCCGCATACGCTAACCAAAAATATGGGCTGATCAAAAAACTAATAACATTGTGAGCCAGTAATAATTTTTTATGGTGGTTATGAAAGAAAACTAAACGTGGATTGCTATACAGATCCCTTGCATATTTCATGGGTATCTTGGGAACGTCCCAGGTTGTAGTCAATACCTTCCATCTACCAATGTATTGCCAAGCGTGGGGATCTTTTTCTGTATCACTATGCTGATGATGCATTCTGTGACTGGCTATCCACCCAATAGGGGATCTAATATAAGCGACAGATAACATGAATAGGCCCATAACCTCAAACCACACAGGCACTTTAAACTGTCGGTGACAGTAATGACGATGTAATAAAATTGACGCTCCAAAATGAGATATAATCTGACTCCAGATTAATCCAATAATAATGATAAAAACTAATGTCATCTGCCTGCTAGTGGGTTATCCAATGCCTCTTGTAATCTCATTTCAAGATCAGTTCTAAGGGTTCTCATATTAGTATCTATACGCTCCTCTGTATCCCGCATTGTATCACGTACGTCCTTTTCTGATTCGCGGATAGTCCCTTCGACTTCCCGAATAGAAGCAGTTACATCTTTTTCCTGCTGGTTCATGTCCGCGCGCACGCCCTCGAGAGTCGCTTCAATTGAGACCTGTGTTGCTTTAATCCTTGCCTCTGCATCTTCTAAAGATTGACCTACGCGGATTTCTAGTTCTCGCATATCTCTTTCAACTCTATCGGTCGTCTGTTCAATGCGTAGAATATCGTCTCTTAGGCCGTTTTTAATATCGCGCGTGTACGCGATCGCTTCTTCTAGTTTAATCTCTATTTCATTATTACGAGCTTCAATAGCATCAGTATCAATATTGGCAATGATTTCTTTCATCCCCATATAGTCATTATAGACTTGGAATGCACCATAAAGTCCGCCAATAATAGAACTGATAATAGCAAAGGCTGCACCAATTGTAGTCGGCGTTACAGTAATACCAAATACTTTCATTTTGGTATTTTTAAGATTTTCTATTTCTTCTTCGAACGCTTCTGTTAGTTCGCCTAAGTCTTTATCTTCTGCCATTCTTACTCCTCGAACTGTAAAGCCCTGAGTGCTGAGATTTCTTCTTGCAGTTTTAAAATCTCCATTTGTCTTGCTTGTAGTTCTAATTCGAATAGTCTATTACAATCGATTCTTTCTTTAGGTTTAGCACCAAGCGGAATAACGATACGAGCAAATACACCAATATCAGCGAAAGGATCTAGATATTGATCATTGTAATACCAATCACCGTTATTAATAACGCCCATTACTCCGAACTCTAGATTAGTAGCCGAACCAATAGCATTAGCACATTCTAAGTCACCGGCTCTAATCCTATCTTGCATATTATTAGTAGAGGCTTGCGGCATGCTTAAGTTAATCGCACCGCTTTGATTCGGTAATAGATTTTGTGCTATAGCCGGATCAGGGAGATTACCTGATACGCAACCTGCAATAAACATTGGTAGGATTAAACCCAAATATTTCATCACTTTTCTCCATCAATCTTAGAACAAATAAGAGAAGCTACATTAGTAATATTATCTGCCATAGATCTGGAACAAATATATGTAATTCGATTAATGTCAGATTTTCTAAAATATAGTTTTGCTTCTATCCCTTGCCCATATTCAAGCTTTACATATCGATCAAACGATGCAAATTCAATTGGTACCCAATCTTCAGTATAAACTTCGAATTGATATCTATCAGCATCTTCCCTACGATTAAATAGTTCTACTGTACTCATATAAATGTTATTATATGGGGTAGGAATAATCTTAAAATAGGTAGGTGTCATTTCATGAGCTGCAGCACCAGTAGAAAACATTAGTGCTGCAGCTAATAATAATTTTTTCATCTTATAAGTTCCCTTACTGGGCGATGCACTCCGCCGTTACAATGGCCACATAGTTACCAGCAGGAAATGCTTTATCATAACCATAATTGGCTGTTGATGTTACTTTAAACCAAACCGTTCCAGCTTCAGTTAGATCGAATTCAGTCGTATTATTATATTCAATTTTATTTGTATCGTAAGCCGACATAGCAGCATCTGTTACTTCGGCAACCTCGACTTCGCCAGTCCAAGTTACTGTATCAGATAGAGATGGCGAGCTTTGGAATTCATTTGGCCAAGAAATTTTGGCGACATATGAATCTGCCAAAGCAACATCATATCTGATCTTTGGCATTACACCACCATCTGTAGTAACAGTAGTTAGTTCGTCTGGTGTTGGCTGTGCGTAAACACCATTGATATCTGTATGGATTGTACATTTAGATTGTACAGTTCCATAAATTGGGCTGTTATTAGCTGAAGCGGTGAGTGTTGACCCAGCCAAAACAGCAGTAACAGCAAAAACTTTTTTGAACATTAGTTCTCTCCGTTATTGTTTTCGTATTGTGAACGTACCATCGCCCGGTGGTTAGCATCATTCGCTAGGCTTCTAAGTACACTCCCATTATCTGGCAATTGTGAATCCACTAATACTAAAACATCCTGATAAGTACCACCAGGAATACTCGTAGCATAATACTGTTCAAAAGCTGGGACTGAGCCCATTTGTAATATTACTTCGGCCTGATTAATAGTTCCAGCTAATTCAGCAATACTAGTTTTTGCATCTAGTTGCTGTTCTAACTCGGACTCTTCATCGGCATTTTCTTCCATAACAACTTGTTCTTCTTCAACATCGACTTCTTGTTCTAATTGTCTTTGAACCCATTCATTGTAATATGGATCATTGAAATCAGGATTATTTAAAAGTCCATTCTCAAGTAAGTAATCATATAAAGCCTGTTCAAATCCTGGGCATCTTGGATCATCAAGAGGTACCATACAGGTGTCATATCTGTATCTATATCTTACTGTGGCGTCAGTTACTTCACCTTCGCCTTCAGTGACTATTTCGCCATCTCCAAATCTAGTTCCTAATATACCGCCTAGCGGATCATAACCAACTATTGTATTACCAGGCAACCCACTCCAATCATCAGTGTGGGTGTAGATATATCCTACTGCATCATTATCCTTGTTTCTAATTGTTACCAGTAAGTCAGCATCCGGATCTTTTACTGTGGTATAACGAAATAATACACCGTCAATAACTAACCCCGATTGTGGGGGTAGAAGATCTGGCATATACCAATAATATCCATTGACCGCGGCATTCCCAGTAACGCCAGGGATTATTTCAGAGCGCAAGGAGGAGGAGTAACAAACCACCAACAGTGGCAAGACCACCCGCAGTAGATTTAGTCTCATCGCTCATTCCTTTTAATACGCCTTCTCCCTCAGCCGGTTGATCACCACTATTTGCCGCCCAAGCTGCTTTCGCTTCATCGCCAATTAATCCATCAAATGGACAAGGAGTTCCAGCATTCATCATAGCAGAAAATACATCTGGATCTTGACACATTACAGATACTGCAGCAACCTTCATGCCCATATCATATAGTACTTTAGCATTTTTCAATCTTAAACAGTTTTCTTCGGTAAACACCGTACCAGCGGAAATACCCAAGATCTGCGTTTGAACTGCTCCTGCCACCCCAATAGTACATAAATCCGAATTAGCAGAATTTATGGATGGGGATATAGCCGAAGGAGGTGGTGAAATAACCGTTGTAGTAGAAGTAGAGTCTACTGTGCTAGTACCGTCTGTACGAGTACAAATATAACCTTCCGGACAAGTTACCTCTTGTGCAAGAGATGCAGATGCATACACTATACCAAATAATAGCAACGTAATCCTTAAAACATATTTAACCATTTTATTTTCCTAGAGGATTATTATTCATTCATGGCTATTTATATAAAAAAAATTCTATTCATAAAAAAAAGGGGCAGCTTTCGCCACCCCTTTTTATTTCTAATATCTTATATATTAGAACGAGAAAGCAACACCGAGTGTAATTTCGCCCATATCCATGGCATCAAGATCCCATGAAGATTTAACGTAGGCAGTGGCCATATCATTTAGACCATAGGAGGCTGAAAGATCAATGACTGGAAGCGAACCAAAAGCGTCCATAAGAACGAGTTCGTTGTCATAGACTACAACATCAGTTGAAGCAGCGAAAATAAAGCCCCAGTTGGTGTAACCAATTTCAGGGGTTACGACAACGGACATGTCACCAGCGTTGACAGTGTATTCAGCAACAGCATTAGTATTTAGCAATAGACCGGTATTACCGATTTCAGCAGCCGAAGCAGCAGAAGCGGCAAGAAGAGCAGCAGTGGTAAAAGCAGCTAGTTTCATTTTAGATTTCCTTAATTTACTTATTTACGAGACCAGATTTCATATAGAACCCAAACAGCGATCAGACCAACAAGGCCTTGAGAACCGAGAGCAGCAACAATAGCAGAAACGTTGCCAATGACGCTGACACCAGCGATAGATGGCATCCCAAGAACTTCCAGAACGATACCAAGAGCCAAGAGACTGACACCTAGCTCAGCAACTTGACCAATAACAGATTTAACTTTGTTTAGAACTTCCATATTAGACTTCCTTTATGTTTGAGAAATTGGGCCCGTTCTGTTTCTAGGTGGAACCCATACCCACTTAGCAAAAAGCAGTTCTTAGGCTGCTAAAGCCAGAGGAGCAAAGTTATCGTTTGCATTTAGTTTAATTGATCTATACGCGATCATCCGGTAAACTCCACTCAATCTTCACACCTGTCGATCCTATTTCGACCCCATCATAAGCACACCGGCAGTTAAACATGCATTCTTTTAACTAATCCGCCCTAAACTAATAATTGATTAGTACCGATGTGCTTATGGTGGAGTCGCTGGGTACCGCCCCCAGGTCCAGAATGTGTCCACGTTGCTTCAACGTTTACAAACATACTTATATCATATGTTGTCTAGGTTGATGATCCCCATTGGTGCAAATTCTTGATGATGTGACATTTCGGTAACCTTAGGTGCATTCTTACCTAATAGATTATCGAACAACTGTTTAACACCAAGAGTAAGATCATCTACTGAACCGTTATTATCGATAATAAAATCAGCCATCCACGGTTCAATACTGTTGCTTTCTTTGCTTTCTTCTTTAACATGCTCTGAGCGATCGACCCAGATAGCAATGTCGAATACACCAGCATTCTTCATAAAGGTGAATTCACGCTTGTTACGAAGACCACAGTAAATATCAGACTCTTTAAAGATTTCGCGGCCAAGTCGCGTTGGGTCTTCGGCACAATAATTTGCTATGAGAGTATACCATCTTTTACGGTGCTTATGTCTATCTTTAAAGCATTCTTCTACAGTCTTATAACCAAATTCATGCTTAAGGACCGGGAAGACGACATGTTCAGCACAGAATTCACTGGACGAACGGAAAGACATACCGTAGAACATAGCTAAAAGCTCTGCTACGGTGTCTTTACCGTGACGACCATGACCAACCAATACAATTTTAGGATTCATACTAATATTATACCTTATTATTCAGAGGGTGTAAACCTTTAATTCCAACTTCCATCCCAGACATAAAAGATGTGATTGCCAATCCTACGAGAAGGCTCCATATGCGAAGCCCATTGCGGCTTTCGGATATAGTCAGCGTGGTAGAATTCAGCCCCATTTGTAATGTCGGGGTATTTTTGATAGTATACTAGAGATGCAATTGCCTGAGCCATTTCCCAAGCTTCTGCATTGCGTGGAACATCAGATTTACCATCATGAGTCCAACTAAACTGATTATCTTGCCAAACTACATCGCATATTGTATCTGGAAAATAAGCATTCTTAACACGATTCATAGTTACATGGGCTACTGCAATTTGACCTACTAGATTCTGGTCTCTTGCTTCGAAATAGACATTCAATGCAAGACATTCTTTATCTTGTTGAGTTTGCGCTGCCATAGCAGAAGATACGGCTGCGAATGCCATGGATGCCACAATGGAAGCATTCAGGGCAAAGGAGATTACGTTCTTCATGTTTCCTGCCTCGGATTTTTATGTAATATTTATATATCACAACCGATTTAGGATGTAAACCCCCTATTTACAAATTATGCTAATTTTTTTATGCCCAGACACCAATTTTCAGCAGCATCTTCTACATATCGCATAGACTTACCGGGGAACTCCTCAGTGAAGAACCTACGTCCCTCATTGTCAAAATATTTGATATAAAACATTTCTTCTTTATAATTTACATGGATCTCACAATGTCCTAGAGATGTGTTGTTATTATAGAAAGTCGAAATCTTTTTACCCATTTTGAATAAACTCCTCTATCATTGGGAAGCATCGCGCGATCGCGTACGCGCACTCTCTCGCGAGCTCGATGTGCTCTTTTTGTGTACCATTTCCAGACCTAAGTTCAATGTAATGTACCCAAGAGCGAAGGGTACCATTAACATAGAGACGGCTAACTGTGTTCCCCTCTGGTAGCACAGCGCGCGCCTGTTCCTTGGCAATCCCGGCCTGAATTGCCCATTTGTATGCCATTCGTGCTTCATGAATTATCTGTTCCTGTTTAATAATCCAAGCTTTTTTGATTTGTTCATCATCAGTTTCTATAGAATTCTGACGATTCTTTTCATCTTGCAGTCGTGCTTCTCTGACAACAAATTGTAGATCTTCGGTGGGGTCTGCATATCGCTGTGAGAATTCTTGGAAAGAAAAAGACCTATGCCGCAAAAACTGTCTAGCAATATCACGAGTGGTTTCAACCTCAAGTGTGGCAGAAGCCATTTCTAGTGGTGACCAATGTTTATGTTTGATCAGATAACGAATAAGCTTTTCGCCAGTTTCTGTATTTAGCTGATTCGAGGGATTTGATACACGAGCACAATAGGCAATAAGATCTTTTGCATTATCAATGCCGATCATATTAACCGGTTGGGTATAACCAATTAGTCTAGCCTTCACTCTTCATTCTCCCAAGCGAATCGAGACTTCTTTTCTTTCTTTTGCGGTAGTTCTTTCGGTTTAAACCAATACTTACCTTCTACCCGAATAAAACGTTTATTGGTTTCCTCTTTATTCGGATTTTCGATAGTAACCATAGTACGCTTACCCTTATCAAAGGCTTTGCGTTGGTTAATAACTCTATCAGCAGAAGCCATATAGTCAGCCCTCACAGCACGACGTGTAGCCGTCGATACGTTGCTGTGAATTCCCTGACTGATAAATCCTTTACTTTTACCGCCTTTTTTACCCATTCTATATTCTCCTAATTCAGTTTAAAATCTTTGAAGCGATCGTTCATTTCGCTTTTATCAAATGCAGGTGTATCTTCTACCAATGTTTGTTCATCAGGATTTACATCAAATAGCCTCATCTTACTCCTATCTATGCCTAATACGAATCGTTTATATGTAGTTGGATCATTATAACGATTCTTCAATTGCTTTACGGCAATTTGTCCTTGTTTTTCGAGCTCTTCGGTTGAGACGATTGCGAACATGAGGTCTGCTGTTGCGGGTAGTCCAAAAGACTCGGAGGTGTCTTCAAGCCCAACATCTGAGTTACCATAACCTGAGCGAGTCGTTTGCGTTGCAGATACGAGCGGTACGTTGAACTCGACCGCAAGTCCACGGAGCTCTTCGGCAATAGCCTTGATATATGTGTAAGAATTGATAGATCCTCCCATAGCTTTCATCCGTGACGATGCACAGATATTTAAATAATCTACAAATATAATGTCTGGCTTAAAAGTCTTTTTAAGCTTTAGTTCATTCAATAGTGCACGGAAGTGTGAGCTATTGGCTTGACCAGTAGGATATTCTTTTACAATTAGTTTACCAGTAGTTTGCTTAGCAATACGAGCAACCTTCTGTGAGAACATATCCTTAGGTACATTATCTAGCTGATCGATTGGTACATCCATAAGATTGGCGTCGATACGTTCAGCAATGCGTTCTTCCGCCATCTCCATAGTAATATAGAGAACATTATAACCATCGGCAAGCGCGGCTGCAGCAAAGTGACACATAGCCAATGATTTACCAACACCAGTACCAGCAAGGATAATATTGAGGGTTTTATTTGGAAGACCGCCTTTGGTAATCTTGTTTAGCATTTCAAGATCAAAGGGGATCCGTTCTTCTTTGGTATGATAAAAGTCAAACCGTTGCTGCCAGTTCTCAATATAGTCGTGACCGACATTCGCATCAAAGGATACGCCCAATGCCTTTGTAAGAATATCAGGCAATGCATTTTTAGTAAGCGACTGGTGCTTGCCATCAATAATCGTAATGGATTCCATGATAGCATTATAGACTGCACGGTCTTGACACCACTTTTCAGTGGTGTTTACTAACCATTCGTCGTCAACCTTTTCTGTACCAAATAGATTAGGCAAGACCTCTACAGCGTGACGATACTGTTCGTCACCCATGCTTGCCTCATCAATTTGGATCTTAAACGATTCGAGGGTTGGAAGTTTATTATACTTAGCTACAAACTTACCAACCTCTTGGAATAATGTTCGATAAGTTCCTTCAAAGTACTCCGGTCTAATGTAAGGAAGAACCTTACGTGTATATTTCTCGTTTACTAGCAGATTGCGGAGAATAGTCTGCTCGAGATTAATATTCATCAAATTCATTTACCTCGGAATTAAATTTATCAACGATACTATGACAATGATCACACAGGTATATTATACCGATTGAGACTATACCAGGCTCATCAGAGTCTTCTCGTCTATACCTAAACTCTTTATATTCGTCGAACCCACGAAAAAGTTCATCTTTGCACAAAGCACAGTATTTCTGGCTTTCTGCATTCATGCTGAAGCATCTTCTAATAGTGAGAATAGTATATCTTTTGCCACGGACTGTAAATCCCCATTTTCTTTATCCAGATCGGCAACCGGGGAACTTATAAGATCAAAATTAAATTTAAGATGATCATCAACTACCTTAAGGGTTGTATATTGGATAACAGTCTCTACAAAGTCACCTGACAAAATGCGAATCTGCCAGAACTCATTCTCAGTTGGGACTAGTTCATAGTCAACGTTTTCATGCATCTTCATCATCAATGATATCATCCATATTTACTGGTGCTGCATAACCAATCTTATATTGTTTTTCGATAAAAGATTTAAAGTCGGTATTAGCAAAGATAGGATCCCAGAACTCTTTTTCTAGAGTTTGATCGAGCCGTACTTTGCCGCCAACTTCACCAGTTTCCATATCAACCGTTGCATACCATCCATTCGAAGGTTTAGTAGCGTACCCACCTGCAAGAGCCACGTCAAGAAGGCCAGAATAACGCTGAACACCACCGTCCCAGGAAACAGTAATAGGAATCTTAGACTTTTCCTTAACAAATCGAGACTTTTCAACATTAATGACGAAGTTATACCCAACAATCTCTGTACCTTTCTTTTCCTGCTGACGACCGATGATCCAGATGTTATCGGCTGAATAATAAATGCCTGTACCACCAGACACAATCGCTTTCGGGAATAATCCCATCTCTTGATATGTATGGTTGACTGCAATCATAGGAATGTTCTTCATTGTCAGATAAGGTGTTGCCATGCGGAACAGGCCCTTAAGTGCTTTTGCTCTAGACATATCAGCAACTGATTTCTCGTTAATTGCATCCTCGAGTTCTTTCTTAGATGCAAGGTTACCAATCGAGTCAATAACAATTACTACTTTATCACCACGCTCAATTCCTTCTAGTTGGTTAACTAGGTCAAACTTGAGTTGTTCTACGTCTGTGATAGGCGTATGCAATACCCGATCGGTATCGATACCAAACTGTTCGAAATAAGACTGTGGAGAACCGAACTCCGAATCATAGAAAAGAATAACCGAATCTTTATGCTGTTTCAGATATGCAGCCGCCATAAGCAGTGCGAACGACGTCTTGAAGTGTTTAGACGGACCAGCAAGAACTGTAAGACCCGAACTTAAACCGCCATCTACAGATCCAGACAGCGCAACGTTAATCATTGGAACATCGGTAGTAACCATATCCCTTTCATTAAAAAATTTAGATTCAGATAGAATAGATGTTGATTTAATCTTACTATTTTTCTGAAGTTTATCCATAATACTCATCTAGTATCATTCTCCTTGTTATAAATTTCTTCGGCAAGAGTTTCAATACTTTTACCTTCCACATAATTATATTTTACCAAATATTTGGCTTTTCGTAAATAATCATTTTGTTTTTCTTGGGGTAAATCTTCAAATTTTTTCATATCCAAAACCCTTTTTTATTATAAATAGAAGTGTAGATCGCGGTGCGGGAACACCCATCTACTCTAGAAACACAAGGAGATCTCCAGCATGTACTATCTATATCTTAAGACCCATAATGTAACCGGATTAAAGTATCTCGGTAAAACCAATTCAAATCCTTTTAAATATAAAGGTTCGGGTATTGTTTGGTCTCGACATTTACAAAAACATGGTAATGATGTTACTACTACTGTTTTAAAAGAATGTCAAACCAATGAAGAAATACGTAGATGGGGCATTTATTATTCTGATAAATGGAATATCGTAGAATCTTCTGAATATGCAAATCTATGTCGGGAAGAAGGCCAGGGTGGTCATACTTATGATAAAAGAGGAAAATCCCGACCAAATGGATGTAAATTCCACAGAAGAGGTAGAAAACCTATTATAATAGACGATAAAGAATATATTAGTTCCCATTATGCCAGTAGCATATTAGACATACCCCAGTCAACCATCTCTTACAGAGTTAAGTCTGACTATTGGCCAAATTACTCATTTGCGTAAGTGACATTTTGTTGTCTTTCCCTTTCATCTAAATCATATTGGGCTCTATACTCATTATTAATTCTAACACATTCTTCGACTAATGTAAACCTATCACTGTAATTAATTAGCGCATTTGTATCCTTTGGAAAACATGCTCCGCCATATCCTTGCTTACCGTCGAAGCCGGGAACTTTAGTATGTGAAGAACCAATACGAGGATCTGATGCAATGGCTTTCATAATGGTAGAATAATTGGCTCCAATATCTTGTGCAGCATCATATAGTTGATTAAAAAATGTAATCTTAGTAGCAAGGAATGCGTTAATCCCATATTTAACTAAAGAAGCTTCTGCCATACTCATAAAATGAAATGGTGCTGGATCGCATAGACTATAATTTTCATATAGATCTTTTAATGCCCAGCATTCATCTACATCACCACCAATAATATGGAATTTAGGACGAACGAAATCTGCCTTGGCAAATCCCTCTGTAAGAAACTCAGGATTATATACAACCCCGCCAACGTCCCAATGTCGGATAATATCAGGAGTTACAGTTGATTTGATTACAATAATAGTGTTTATCAGCATACTCTTAGTAAGGCGTTTCATTACCTTATTAAAGATAGTTGCGTCGATAGTGCCATCTTCCCCAAATGGTGTTGGTACACATACAAAAATAAAATGGCAGCTGCCGAGGATGCCAAGATTATTTTCTACTGTAGTATTATAGATTGGATCGATGATAACCTTTTCAACACGGTCATTGGTAAAGCCATAGTCAACAGCTTTACCGACAAATCCGTGCCCAATAATAGCAATTCTTTTCAATTGATAAACTCCCAATCAATCTGGGCTTCTTTGAACATTTCTAGAGTCTGTTCGACAGATTCCCGCCAACGTTCGTTGAAAGGATCCCCGTGCATAACAACACGATCAATACCTACTTGGATAATAGCCTTAGCGCATTCGCTGCAGCAGGGTAAGCCGTAGACGTACATGGTAGAACCTTTTAGGGATACACCATTGTAAGTAGCATTATAGATGCAGTTTGCTTCAGCGTGAACGATATATTTATACTTAATCTGACGATCTGCATAACGTTCATTCATATCCAAAATGTGTCGTGGGAAGCCGTTATATCCTGTAGATAGTACTTCACCCTTCCCGCCTACCGCAATTGCACCGATTTTGCTGGAAGGATCTTTCGACCAAGTAGAAACTTCCTTGGCCAGGTTAATATAGCGGACGTCCCATTTATCCATAAAGTTCACTCCAGATTTTTTCATTGGTTTGGCGTTGTTGCATAGGATCTGTGCGGATTGCATCAGTCTTAAGAGGATGTTTGTCCCGCGAAAGAATCTTTTGTGGGACAAGATCTTTGAAAGCTTCTTTAAGAACTTTCTTTTCGCCATTACGTTGCTCGTACGGCGTGCGTAGCGCGTGCGTGACGACCTTAGGCGACAGGAATGGAGCACGAAGTTCAATAGTGCTATGCATCATCGTACGGTCCAATTTAGGTAGATGATAATAAGGCAATTCACACCAAATATCCGAAGCTTGGCTATCATACTCTTTTGCACGACGATATCCACCGAATAGTTCGTCAGCACCATCCCCGGTTAGGACTGCATGGAAACCGAGGTCATGTAGTTTTCCTGCCATAGCAATTTGTGGTTTGGTAGAACCAAGATCAACTGGAGACTGATGTATAGCAACGCTATCCATGTCACTAACGCCGTGAAGTTGTACTTCGACCATATCTTTTGCAACCAATTTAGCATAGTCTTCTTCTCCATTATCGACGTGAATGGCTGTAACATCACGACCGAGGATATCAGTAATAATCTTATAAATGATGGTAGAATCTAGGCCGCCAGATAGTAGAATAGACAGTTCACGCTGACCGCCAAGGCGTCGTTCGACTGATTCGATTAGGTCAGTGCGCAGGTCAGTGCACGAGGTCATTTTCCAATTCCAGTACTTGTGCACTTGCCCTTTATGAATAAGGCATCCTGGAGGAAGTTGTTTAATTTCATTCCAGGGAGTACCACCAGTTGGATCATAGCCCCATTTCATAGTATTTGAATGGAACAGTTCGTTACGGGTGACAGGACCAAATTCTTTTAGTACATCTGGTTCAGAAGCCATAGCATCTACGTCAGTACGGTAATACAAAGGCTTAATACTAAGATGATCGGTAACACCAAACAGTGCGCCGTCCATAACAGTTACGTATGTCCAGAAGCCATCGAATCGATTAAACTCACGAATACCTTTGATCCAAAAGGTTTGCCATGCACAATCGATATCATTATCGAAGCCAAAATCTTCGTAGTTAAAGATTTCACCGACAAATAGTGAGTTACTACCAGGACGAGGCTGAATAGCGACTTCAGGATCTAGATTAACAAATGGTAGACTTACGTGGCCGAGCTGAATAGGACCATTACGTTCATAGCCTTTATAACCCGGTAGTCCTCGATAAGCAATTTTATCCAGTAATGATTCTACATCAACATCTGTATTGATTGCTGCAATGAAACCACACATTACACTGCTGCTCCTTCGAAGTTATCCCAATTGTATTCTTGAATGCCGGCAAGCTGTCTTAGTGCATATCGATCATTCTCGAAACAATGTAAACTAGTTGAGCTAAAATGTAAATACCCTGGTTTGGCATTTATACCACTTTTTTCAATCATCCACATAGTTAGACGATTAGCAAAGTATAGGTCGTTGTGTAGGTGACGCACCACGTCGCAAGAGCGCATGTGATATGAACAGTGTAGTTCACCGCCGCGTTCCATAAAGTGCCAACCGAATGAACAGGGTACACGCTCACCCTGATTAGCAGCTACGATATCCTCGGGAAACCACATAGGAACATAACACTGACGGGTAGTACTGTCCTTTTTAAGCAATTCAACGGCATCGCCAAGGTTGCCAGTCTTGAAGCGAATACCGTCCATGCTTGGTGCCCACATACGTTCGGGATACGAATGAGAGAACGCTTGTTGGCCCTCAGACATATATTTGTCTGTATCCTTGAGCCACATAGTGTGGGATGGGGGAGGATTAAGTGGTACACCGCCGGTACGTTCGTCAAAGTGTACGTCGGCCCAGGGTTGTGTAGCGCTTAGACCGTCTGATGCTTCTTTGGCATCAGTATACATTGGTGCTACTAGGTCAGCGTGAAGAATCTCCAGGAAGGTAGGCGGAGAGGTCGTACCCTGCCAGCTTCCCGTCTGAATCGTATACCCCTGTTTGTACAACAAAGTCCTTAAGTTTTTCAAGCCCTCGCTCAGATTTCTCCCGCTTACTCTGTTCACTTTCGTATACCCTTTCTCTCAGGTTTGAAGAAGAGAACCTGTGGTCTCTCTTGTTATAATAAATGTCAATACCAAGTGCGCGGCATTCTTCTTTACCGGTAAAGTCACGGGATCGATATTCATCACCAATAATACGGATATCAATAGGATACATCTCTAAGATATCCATAACGTCAGACTCTGTCTGATATGGGATAATTTCATCTACGTAACTAACAGCGGCAAGTTGGGAATGCCGCTCCACTAGGGTTTGTACTGGTGGATTCTTGTACATTCTATCATAACTTGGGTCCACTTGTAAACCACAAATTAGATGGTCGCACACACTTTTTGCTTCACGGAGCATGGCTATATGCCCCGCGTGAAGTAAATCAAAAGTGCTAAAGGTAATACCTACGATAGGCTTTTTAGGATGCTCCATGTTTCTTCCCAACTCTTTACATGATGTGCATGGCTGCCAGAATTTGCAACTTCTAGCATGAGCGTATAATCATTTCCCCCTGGCTCCATTTTGTCTCCAAAGAAATGAATGTTATCATATGGGGAAAATTTATGAATGATTTGGGATTTATCATATCCCTTTTCGACAATATCTATACCGGTTTCTCCTGCGACTTGGCAATCATAGGCAGGAAAATACGTATTCAAATAATCAGCAATTGCTTGTCTTTCGTAATGAACGGCATCCCATTCTTTATATTCTTCCCGTTCATCGATAGTACATCCACGACCGATAATAGAAAAATTAACTAGGCCCGGTCTTACATCTACATGATTCCCGGTTTTAACTGGGAACTGACTTATCTGGAGGAAGTCGTCAAATGCGTCAAACATTTCCATAGGAAGTTCCATTTTACGAACTTCAAGTCTTCTGTCTTTGTGCCAAATATCATTACCTGCGCACTGGAAACAGATCTGCATTGAATTATATAATCCGGAGCCGATTTGTTCTAAGGTTTTCGGACGGTCAGATCCTGTTACAATACAACAAAAATGATTGTTAGCAAAATCAATCATCCAGTCTCTAAACTTAGGATCAATTGTATGTCTACTATATGTGAGAGTTCCGTCTACGTCGAAAACGAACTTATTAAGGTCTGGTTTTGATTTTACATCAAGCTGCATTCTCTGCTACTTTATCCATATCAAAATTAACACTCACGCCGCAGCCACAAGAAGATTGCGCATTCGGATTTGAAATCTCAAATGTTGATCCAATAATGGATTTTGTATAATCAATAGTGGAACCAAGTAGAAACATTAAACTTGTTGATCCTACTACAAAATTACCATTTTCACAGGGGATCAGAATATCGTTCTTTTCTATTTCAGATTCGGTCATTGTACCCCATTCATATTCGAACCCGGCACATCCTCCGCCCTTGATATTCAAACTAATCGCATGACAGTTATTTTCTTGACAAAGCTTGCCGATTTGGCTATTAGCGGATGGGGTTAAAAATACTAGAGACATTTAAGTTCCTTTATAGTCTTCTACGTCTTGAACGCAGACCATACCTTCCCAGGTTTTATTGATTGCAATTTCAGCCTCGTGCATATCGTATAAACATTCTTCAAATGTTTCATATTCACCTAAATCTGTTACGATAACAGTCCCTTGAATTAACTGAATCCAAAGCAACATCCACATTATTTATGTCCTACAGTTTCTCTTTTAATATCGTTATGGTTAAACTCGGCCCAATAAAGTTCAAATGCTACACCATCTTCAATACACTCAAACTGGTGATAGACACCAGGCTTGACTTTTGTATAGTCACCAGGGCCTAGTACAGTCTCATCCACCAGATCATAATCTTTTTGCCATACACGAATAAGCATACGACCTGATTCTACATAGAAGCCATTCCACTTATACTCATGAAGGTGTTTAGAACACACACCACCAGCTTCCATCTCAATTCGATGAAACTCGAGCACACCATTAGCTTCAATTAGTTCAGTCGTACCCCACACTTTTCCTGCGATCATTTCCCATCACCTTTCAAACATTTGCGAACATGCTCGATCTTATAATCACGATCCCAACCCTTTAAATAGTCGTTGTCACGATCAAAGAATGTCAGCATTTCATCTTCAGTGCATTCGTAGTGATCTACGATCTGTTCACCAAGCCATTCCTGTGAAAACTCTTCACACTCTTGCATAGTTACTGTATCTAGTGCCCAATCAACTAGATCTTTTTCGGTTGGGGTAACATCTGTATTCAACTTACTCAAATCATCTTTGTGCATTACATAACGCATACGATGTGTTGAAATAGTTGTTACTACAATATAATCATTGTTCGCCATAGATATCAATCACCCTGTTCAATGCATGAATATCTTGGACCAGGCATTCCCAGTCTTCTTCTTCGTGTAGCAAAAGCTCACGATTAGCTTTAATATTATCAAGTCGTTCACGTTCCATTGTATACATGTCGCGAGACTCTTTCAAACGGTGTACAACCATAGCATCCATAAGATCCCAAACCGCTTCGTGCTCAAGTGCTTTTGCCAATAAATCAATTACTTTCATTCATCCATATCCACTATATCAAGAACTTTGTTATATTCAATCATATATCCACAAGCACGAAGGAAGTTCTGAAACTGTTCAAGCACTTCATCAAGTGTGCTATCATCATGGACTTCTACCTCAATCTTAATCCCGTGTTCATTCCATCTACTAAATCTCATTCATCTACCTCCCAATAACGACAGTAGAAGTGTTTAGGCATTTTATCAATCTCGAATTGTGGATAGCCTTCGCTCAACAGCCAAGGGATAATACTTTCCCCCTCTGGATAATCTGCAGGCAACGGTTTAGGAAATCCATACTTCCATCCACTAGGTGGATCTACCATTGTTCTTTTCATTCCACTTCCTCGCATCCTCTGGTGTATTAATCTCAATACCATTAAAGGTTACTGGTAAGACACCAATATCATGTCCATTTTTTAGCCAACGTAGTTGTTCTAATTTTTCGACGCGTTCTTCTTTTGTACCAGTCATGTACGGATACAATTGTAACACATCTTTGTGGTATCCGTAAACCCCCAAATGCCAATCTCCGTATCCAGTCATTCCTCTGCCGAACCACAAACATTTATCCCCAGCTCTAACCAGTTTAACCGAATTAGGATTATTTTGTTCTTCTTCCGGCATCAATGCACAAACCGTAGAGACTTTATAATAATTTAACATCTTTTCGGTTTTTTGGATCATCTCTAAAGTAACATCCGGCATATCACCTTGTACGTTAATAAATCGATCATAATGAGATAATAATGCAGATTTATTAACAGCGCCGGCACACCGCTCAGTCCCATTTTCATATGGATCTGTATCTACAATTAATTTATTATCTGGGAATAAATCTATAATTAAAGGATGGTCAGTCAACACATAGGTATCAAGACCGGCCTCTTTACATGCATTATATACTCTGACGATCATATGGTGATCACCAAGCATAGTTAGAGGTTTACCTGGAAATCGAGTTGATCCGTATCTAGCCGGAATGAGGATAGCGGTCGCCATTTACCAATTCCTATAATTTCTATCAATAGGTGCTGTTTCTTTTGGTGTATAATGGCATCTATCGATACCATCAATCACCTTTTGAAAATCCATAAGTTTAACCATATTAGGTCCGTCGGATGGAGCATTTTCAGGATCAGGATGTACTTCTAAAAAGAAGTTTTTAATACCCAAAGCAGAGCCTGCACGACATAGCCCAGGAACATAATCTCGATTGCCGCCACTAGAACTGCCTTGCCCACCTGGTTTTTGAACGGAGTGCGTGGCGTCCAAAACAATAGGACAATCAAAGTTATTAAGCATATAGTCAAGGCCGGTGAAATCAACCACCAAATTATTATATCCAAAACTAGTACCCCTTTCAGTAATCCAAATTTCTTTTGCGCCTTCAGTTTTTGACAAAATGCCTGCAACATCCCATGGTGCTAGGAACTGTCCCTTTTTAATATTAACGATCTTATTGCTTTCTACAGCTGCACGAATTAAATCAGTTTGCCGGCATAGAAAGGCTGGGATCTGAATAACATCAACACTATCTCTAAAATGATTTCGAATGAACATAACATCTTCGACACTATGCACATCTGTAAGAATCTTAAGATCCGGAATGTTCTTTTTCATCTCCCTGAAATCAAACATTGTTTGGGGTAAACCTTTACCCCGTTTTCCATTCATAGAGGTGCGATTAGCTTTGTCATAGCTGGCTTTAAAAACATATTCAAATCCAAACTGTTCGCAATCCCATTTGCAAGCTTTTGCGATCTCTAAAGATTGTTCTAATGATTCGTGCTGACAGGGACCGGCAATAATACGCATTAATAATGTTTCACCACTCTATAATCAAAGGGTTTATGAGTTCTAAATTCTACTTTTGCACCTTCAAGCGTAACACCCTTGAAATAGGTTGAAGTAATTTTTTTTAATTCCTTTAACTCGTAGGACATAACACCAGTCGTACCGTCATCCTCTTGTGTATAGAGAGTAACGGTATAATGATCACTAAAAATTCTTTTTAATAGTCCAGGTTTATTTTTAGACGACTTCATCCTCATCCGCCTTTCTTACTGTCCAAGCACCATCGTCTTGTTCTTCCCAGACTAATACAGTGCCAATTTCCCAACCCATAGAGGTCATCAGTTCATCAGGAAATTCAATAAGCAATTCCCCATTGCCATCATCTTTTAGTTCAAGTGTGTACATATTATATACTCCTATACGTTTTTGTAAGCATATTCAAGTGCGCGATCCGCCTCAACCTCTAGCGGACGATTTTCATACCAATTACCATTCTCACGATCAAACTCTTGGCATAGATTCGCGATCTGAGATGCAGTAATTGGGTATTCCTTAGTAATTGCTTTAGCAGCCGTAGCTACCATAATCTGGTACATCTTATGATACCAACCAGTTTCAGTAATTGCTCTGTATTCGTCTGCAAGTTTACGTGGCCAGAATGGACAGTCATTATAACCAGACCAAACATAGTTGGTGTTTTCCATTTTCGATCTACGATGTTCGATTACAGACCGCTGAATAGCTTCAGGTAGTCTATCCATAAAGTTATTGCTATGCTGTTTTTCTACATACGGGAATCTAGAAAGAAGAGCATCAACGTCAAGGGTATCGCTGCCACCAGAGAAAATAAAATTGAAAGCGCTATCGTACGTCGCAGGTACGTAGTACATTCGACTAAGGTCCTTAGTTTGACGATCTCCGGCACTGTCAAGGTAATTGTTGAGTGCCCACCAGAAGTGTTTAATCTGTCCGGACTCAATATATCGCGAGAGTCTGAAGACAATTCGAAACTTTGGTTTATCAATTTTACTGCTGGCTGTACTATAGCAAATATAGGAATAAGAACCGCACATATTATCAACAACATCTTTTACGTCCCCATGAATCTCAATGTCGTCAACATCAACAGCAGCCCAACCTGCCCAAGTAAGTACGTTTTTGTTGGCTCTAGTTGTATTAGGAACATAGACAGCCGGGGAAATAAGTTCAGCATCTTTTTTACCTCCTAAAGGTCGATTAGATAATGCGAATAAGAACCTCTCGAAGTGCGCCCAATCCGAGAAGTCCATCTGCTTTGGTACATTGTCATATTGACTCTTAAAAGACGTCAGGGAGATTGCCATGGTTATCCTCGTGGCTAGGAGCTTTCCAACCTTCTGGTTTAAGTAGATCTGGAAGACCGAATGGATTAGGACGGCCCGGTTTAACACCCGGTTCTTTTGTCATATTTGCCCTATAGACTTTATTCCATGCTTGATTTGCATCTACCCCAAATACGTCTAGTGTACCGATAGCAAATACACAAAGGTCGATTAGACCATCGACAATCTCTTCAGGATCTTTATTGTCTACGGCAGTAAGGGTTTCATCCAACTCTTCTTTACACATAGACAACCTAAAGGCAAGATACTTTGCCATAAGATCCTTATCGTGTTTATTCTCTTCAAACCACTGCCTTACACCAAACTTATGGTGCATAGCAGCAATATCATCGGGCCAATTAGACATTATATTCTCCATCAATATTCATATTATACCACACATTTTTATCCAAAGAAATCCTCTAATGTTGCTTTGGGTTCACTTTTCCAACCAATAGAATCTAAGATAGATTGGACCGGATCCAAGAATGCTTTGTCGAACTGTAGATCGTAGTCTATATATTTATCCAGACCGAGTTCGGGAGGTAGGTAATCCATAAACGAGATAACATTCTCTTTTAGAGGATTCGGTAGACGTAAGTATGTATACTTCATCTTATTTCCGTTTTGAATAAGTTCATATTTCTTATCTAGTCGTTTTTCCGCCAATGCTTTGTTATAGAGGATTGACCCGCGAACGTGAATTGGACAACCTTTTTTATATCCATCAGATGTTACCCATTTATCGATGTCGGTAACACCACGTGGTGCAGCAACCTGATCTGGGCGTAGCTTACGGAACTTTTCCTTACATTTACGAATATATGCCTGGGTTTCGGCTTCGGTGCCTGACATAAGAACAGGGAACAGTTCGCGCATCCATCCGCGCGCGACCTCGGGCGTGGAAGACTTGATAGCTTCAATACCCATGATCTTAAGCTTAGGCTTTTCGTATTGAACACCTTCAGAGTTGTGTACGTTAAGGATATATCGCTTCTTAGCTTGCCAGATGCCACGGTCAGCAATAACCTCACGTTCCATAACCATACGGTTTTCGAAGCAATTCATATCATCAAACAGATCTTTCATAGACCGTTCGAACATGGGGTTAAAATGATTCTCGCATGCTTCATCTAGGAACTTAACCGGATCAACCGGGTTAAACTTTTTAACGAATGGTGCAAAGTTAACATAAACCGAATCAGTATCAATAGCAATAACATAATCGTCGTCAGTGCCTAAGATCTTGTTCAGTTCGGAGTTAATAGCTCGTTCACACCACTTAATAACATGCTGACCTGTAAGGGTAATGCCCTCGGCAACACGAAGGTCAAAGTATCGGTACCACTTATTACCAATAGCACCAAACAAAGAGTTCATAAGGATCTTAATTGCCATTTGTTTGTTTTGGGCCGTGGCAATCTCACGTTCCAGTTCTTTACTTGTACCGTCTTTCTGTTGCTTACGCATTGCTGCGAGCATTTCTTTCTTGACCTCTTTACGTTCAGCATAATAAGCTTTAACAATTCGAGGAAACGTACCTTCGAACGAATTATCATACTTAGAATCGTTAGCCGCACGAGATACGTTATCTGGCACCCGGGTAGTTTGTATAAGAGTCTCGGGCGACATGTTCCATTGAGCAATGATGTTAGGGTATAGAGAGTTAAGGTCAAAGCTAACTACCCATTCATACATGGCAGGCTTAACCTCTTTCACGTACCCGCCCGCGAATCCAACCGACATATTAGCCAGTCGTTCACGATCTTTCATGGGGGGAACAGCAATATTCTTAAGGGTTAGGTCCCGATAGACAATAGAATCCCAGATGGAAGTAGTACCGAATACGTCAGTAAAGTTTACACCAGCCTTATAGGCCAGTGTGCATGCTAGACCGATAAGATCCATCTTCTCGTCCATACGTTCTACTAGTTCTACGTCCTTAATGTTATAGTCGATATAGAGCTGATGATTCTCATTATAAAGATTGCGGAGGCTACCATATTCATCGTAGGATAGTTTATTCTCACCAAGAACCACATGGGCAATGTGGTCCAGTTTATATGATTCTTGTGGACCGTAGCTATAACCAAACTTTTGGAATAGGTCATAGTAGTCCATTTGGCTGATCCCAGTCAACTGATAAGAGTCCATGTTCTTGTTCTTGAACTGAACCTGCTTTTGACGTACAGATCCCCACGGGGAAAGAGACTCTGCTGCTTTCTCAGAGCCAAGTCGGGTGATACGATTAACGATGTACGGAATATCGAAGAATCGAATATTCCATCCGGTAATAATATCGGGATAATCTTTCTTCCACCAGACTAGGAACTTATAGAGCAACTCTACTTCGTCTTTGCAGTAGTGATACTGGATTAAAAGATGTTTATGCGGGGATTTTTCTACATCATACTCTTTCGTGCCCCAAACGTGGTACACGGAGGAACGAGACGACTTGCAGGTAATAGCCGTAATAGGGTGTCGGGCTTCTTCTGGGGTAGGAAAGCCATCATCTGAGTAGACCTCGATATCAATGTTAACTACATTGATGTGGCCACGATTAAAGGGGATTTCACCGGGAAACTTTTCTTGAATAAACTGCATGACAGGACGATCACAGCCATAGTACTTAAAGCCTTCCAGTCCTTCTTTGTCTTTAATCCAATCCCGCATAGCGCTAGGAGACGGCAACGTAATAGGTTCTACGTTATAGCCTTCAAGGGTGCGCCAGCCGGTTTCATTTTTAGATGGAAGAAAGAGTGTAGGTTCGAATTCATATCGATGTGACACTGGAGTGCCGTTGTCAGTATAGCCACGGTAAACTACACGATTACCGAGAACGTCGACTGATGTATAAAATGACAAATGCAATACCTCCTATAGATGGAGTCATTATATAAAATAAAGGGGGATTCGTAAACCCCCCCTTTTTGTTTTATTAAGATCAATCTCTATGAGAAACGAAGGTATACATCTCTTTGGCCTTTGCCATAAGATCTTCCATGGAATACATATGCATGGCATCTTGATATTCGTCAAACTGAATTTTACCCTGCTCAAACATATTACGAGCAAAATCAACATTCATGTGATACTGGTTGTCCATATAGTCTTTGGCAAGAGCTAGCATCTCGGCACGGATTTCAAATGGATTCTTGTTCATTTCATCACCTTTGCCATAGCTGCACCAGCGGCATTCGCAAATGCGTTGGTATGTTTCATAGCATCTTTAGTGAATTCGGTTTGAACTTTGATGAAGTCGTTAAGAGGCTTGCTCATCGATTCATCTTTAATCCAGGTATCAACCCAGGATTTCTTAGCGTTCTGGATCGTATCGATCCACATATTTGTCATATACTCATTCATGACATTCTCCTTTGTGTTTGTGTTTGTGTAGATGGGGAGCTAACCGTAGCTCCCCGCGGGTTTATTAGGTAACCACCCCATCTCTTAGACCCAATTACGAAGATTGGGGTTCTCTTCAACTTGTTTTTTAGTGAAGGCTTCCATTGCAACCCAATGAATGTCTCCACGGCAAATACCAATGTCTTGCAACTCTCTGTCCGATAGTTTTGACAGTCCGTTGAAAGTTTCTCTGTAAACTCTTTGAGCCCACATATACTCTTTTACTAAAGCAATTGCTTTTCGTGTTTGAGCTATTGAAATAGCCTCATTGATTTTTGCAAAGAATTTAACAAATCCACTAGTAAGATTAGTTAGTGGATTCAGTAAGTAGTTGTTTAGTGTTAGAATGTGTTGTGTCATTTGTTAATCCCTCGTAATGACCGATTTCGATTTTACGAGGACGCATTTCTTCTGGGACTTCATACTTCAATACAATTGACAGTACTCCGTCGATCAGGTCTGCTCCATTTACTTTTACGTGTTCGGACAGCCTAAAGGTGCGTTTGAACTTCTTAGTGGAAATACCACGGTGAATGTACTCGCGACCTTTACTCGCATGTTCTCCAAGGATAGTTAGGGTGCGATCCTTAACTTCGATGGTGAGTTCATCTTTGCTAAATCCCGCCACAGCTAATTCGATTAGATATTCGGTTTCACCGGTTCTAAGAATATTGTGGGGAGGATAGTTATCCTGTGCATGTTTTGTTACATAGTCTAGTTCATTAAGCAAATGATCAAAGCCAACAAAAGATGAACGTGGAAATAGTGATTGTACGCCTGTCATGGTTTTCTCCTTTTTACAAGCAAGAACATTACGCCGACCGGTTAATTCCGCATCAGCAAGTGTATTTATACCCATATACTTATCCTCTAGAAGAATACCTGGTATTACTTATTACCAATGTTGTATTTTGGGCACAGTTCCCATTCGTTTTTTTCTTTAAACGAAAGGATCTTAATCTGGCGTAATGGTGCACATTGAAGACCGGCTTTAGCATTTACTGTTACTAAACCCCAGTCACTTAACAATGTAGCGATAGTATTACGACGCAGAATATCATTCTCTTCAAGATTCGACTTCTTGCCATCCAGGAGAAATAGCTCCTTAAAATGCACAATAAAGTAGCGACCTTGTTTATGTAGAATATGACATGATTGGTATAGTTTGCGATCTTTTCTAGAAGCGACACCAATACGGGTCAGCGTTTCTTTTACCTTTAAAAAATCGTCTGGCTCGGCGAGGGTTACCTCAAGCATTTTGCTTGGGTCCCATTCGTATAAATTATTTTCTTCCACCTTTATAAACCTTCTGTTTCAATAAATTTAATTGTTCTTCACTTAGAAGGGTCAAGGCTTGTTTGGCTTTTTCATTACTATAGCCATAATATTCCTTGACAACTTCCAAATCACTTTCTTTGACAGGCTTAGCCCATTTTGAGAAGCGCTTCCGCTTTCTAATAGTATTTATAAAAAAATGAAATTGAAGTTTTTTATCAAGGTGATGGTATTGGTTCATCTCATTAGCGAAAAGAACCGTATCAGGAAAATAACTTAGCGATCTATTGATCATGAACGGGATATATGATTTCTCAGTGATATCATCTACCATGATATCCTTTTTGGTCATATTAATAGAATTTAGGTAATCATAAGGATTCATTTAGCCGTCCATAATCTATCTAGCACAAAAAACCATACCGCGTTTAGTAATGGTTCTACTATAGCATCCGTCAAAGCAATATAAAACGGTGCGCCAGTGAAATACATAACACAAGCTGCAGCAATTAAAAAGTGTCCAATAGTATATATGCCGGTCCGCAGTAAAGTGCCTTTTAAAGTATTATAAGATTTTGTAAATTCACTCATTAGAATGGGATTTCATCAATTAGAAGTCGTGACACATATTGAATACGCATTACATCCATAACTACATCATGTCTAGGATCATGGGCAATAAATTTGGATTCAAGCCCATCAGGAATAAACTTATCACTAATATCTTGCCCCCAAGTCATTCCATTCAATAGACTTTTAGTATCACGAATAACCCACCACTTATGTGGCATAGGATCTCCAAACTGGGAACAAATATACTGAACAAATACCGGATCAAACGTATTGTTACGAGTAAAAGCCATATCTACATCAGATGAAGTATTGGATACAAACCAACTATATAGTTCCGAGATATCAACATCATCGGGCGTTGGTGTTAGCTGCTTTTGGGCTTCTGGACCTTGATTCTTCCACCAATTCAAAGTGTCAGTACAGATAGTTCGACCATATTTCTTTACCTGTGATTCTACATCAAACTTGAGGAATTGTACATCCCCAATTAGTTCATCCCACTCATATGCTTTACCATGCATAAGACGGTTCATATCAAAGTTAAGAAGTGCAATTGATACTATCACACCTCGATGCTGATCTTGGCTCAGCGTTTCAATATCATAAATGATAGCCATTATGTAAACTCCACGTTGGACATAATCTCTGTCATGCAAGCTACGATGTTTAGTTCGTGGTCTGCGACAAAGGCGTTTTTATATTGGTAATCTGCAAGTATGAGTACAAGTGCAGGAATAGATTGCGGCTTGACCTTATCGTTCATACGGTCATAGATCGCACGGAAGATAGCAGAAGCATCTGTGTCGATGTTATCTACCACCCACTTACGCATATTCTTAAAGTCTTTATCCTTTAGGTAAGTGAACAAAGATTCGTATGAAGTATCGCTCACGCTCGCGAGCACGCCCGAATCAATCTTACCCGAAATACTATAGCGCTGACATTCGTTAATAACACGACGCCAATCAGGGGCATGCTTGATAATTAGATCTGCAACTGCTTTGGTATCATACTGAATCTTTTCAGATTCGAGGATGTGTTTCATACGCTCGAAGAATACAGCCGCAAGACCAGCCATCTCCTTACGGGTAGTATTAAATTCGTATACCGAACACCGTGAGTGCAGGGGTTCGATAATACGGTTCTTAAAGTTAGCTGTAAGGATAAACCGACAGTTATTAGCAAACTCTTCGATAAATCCACGAAGAGCTGGTTGAGTAGACTGTGGGTTAAGATAATCAGCCTCATCAAGGATAACTACTTTGTAGCCGCCTTGTAGTGAAATAGTAGAGGCAAACTGACGGATCTTACCACGAAGGGTTTCGATATTACCTTCTTCGGATCCGTTAACATATAGGTAATCAAGACCAAGCTCGTTACACAATGCACGAGCTACAGTGGTCTTACCGAGACCCGCCGTACCTGTAAACAGCATATTAGGGAGTTGGCCAGTTGAAGCCAACTCCACAAAAGTCTTTTTCAGACTAGGTGGGAGAACAGTATCTTCGATCTTACGAGGACGATACTTTTCTACCCACAAAAAGTCATTCGACATATATTCACCTTTTCATAATATAATAGAGTAAGATTACTCAGATTCAGTTGCACTCAGTGCTGCTTCGGCCAGTTGGATCAGATTGGTGCATTGATCACGGAGACGGCCAATAGTAGATAGCTCTTCCCCTTTAAAGGCACCACGAGCAGTGATAGTATCAATAACCGCGATGGTGCTGCGAGCAACCTGGTTGGCGTTATTTGCAAGGTCAGACATAATGATTAATCTCCATATTTAGATGTTTTTTCTAGCGCTACGAAATATTCAATCGGAAGGTCTGAATCCTCCGATGTGAAATGGGAAATAAGTTTGGAAGAAATCGCTACGTTGTAGTTAGTAGGGATAAGCTTCTTTAGGTTGTTGATATTGAACACCAGCGAGAAGTTGGTGCCTGCTTCATATTTACCGGGGATATCAATAGAAAATGTGTTACTAGTAGCATTTTCTTTGTCAAAGATTGTCATCGTAATCACTCCGTTCGATGGAGTAATTGCGACCTCACTATGACCGAGAGCAGATGCAGCAGACTTAATCCTGGAAAGGGTTTCAGTATCAAGGCGGAACTCTACATCAACTGGTGGCATAATTACGTTACGAGTAGGTGATGTGAGCATTTCCGGGTCAGAGAAATAGTACTTAATCTTAGACCTACCGCTACCATCACTAATGGTAGCAAAGCCCGCATCGGGCTTAAAGGTCGGACTGTCGACAAGATTTAGTACACCTAGAAACTCGTTAAGATCATAGATGCCAAATCGAGAAGGAAATGTGTCCTTTAGGGTAGCAGTTGCAAAGACGTTCTTTGCCTCTGAAACGGTCTTAATCGTATTGCCTTGGTCGATCACAATGTTAGAATTGATCTGAGCAAAGTTCTTAAGAACCTGAATGGTGGTGTCATTTAGTTGCATTATAAACTCCGTATGATGTGTGTTCCATTATACTATATAACGTACGATGTGTAAACCGTTAAGCTGCCAATTTAGAGAAATTTTTCTCTTTTACAAATTCAAGCTTACGTTGGAACTTATTGTCTAGTATTTCACCCTTATGGCTGATTACAAAGGTATTGGTCTCATCATCAAGGGTGTATAGAATCTTCATTAGGTTATCCACCCCATCATGATCCAATGAAGAGTCAAAGGTCTCATCAAGGATTAATAGGTTGGTAGAAATACTGTTTTTCATCTTGGCAATCATTCTCCAAGTAAACAGCAATGATAGGTCGATCCTCTGCTTTTCACCTTCAGAAAACGAATCATACGTAAACGTGTCACGGTGGCGGGATCGAATAGTCTCGCTAAATTCTTCGTTGAGGTTAAAGTGTACAAAGAAGTCCAATGTTTGTAGGTACTGATTAACCAGTTTATTGATCACAGGAAGATATTGCTTAATGATCTTGGTCTTAATACCGGTATCCTTTAGCATCTCTGCAATAACAGAATTATAACTATAGGTCTCATTCTGCTTAAATTTTTCTTCGCGTAGGTTATCTCGCTCGGTCTTCATCGTTTCCAGATCCGACTTAGCAGTACCAAGATCGCCCTCGCGCGCGGTCAGGCGCTCGATATCTTTATTTAATGCATCAATAGTCTTTTGTAGTCTACCGATCTCTTGATTGTTAGCATTGATCTTAGACTGTGTATTACGAATCTCTTCAGCTTTAAGTGTAAACTCGTCTATAGTTTTCGTAATTTTTGCTGCTTCTTCGTCTGCTTTTTCAAGGGCCGATTTGAGCGTCGATGCGCTGCTTCTAGCTTCCGCAAGCTTTGTCTCAACGAGGGACTCGGTAATTTCTTGCTTACAAGTCGGGCATGAGGTGTTCGACTCGTAGAACTTTGCATCCTTGACAAGGGCTTCCATTCGTAGATTAAAAGTGGACCGATATTGTAAGAGGGCTTGCTTTTGGTCGTGACCTTTTTTAAGCGCTTCATTAACGGTTTCCTGATGTTGTAAAATGTAATCAGAGTGCGTCGAGTTTTCTGCTTGGAGCCGCTTAATCTCGTCCCGAGTCTGTTGGATAGTAGATTGTTTTTCATTAATCTCTTCCTCGTTCATGGCATTAATGTCACGAATATACTTGTTCTGAGTATCTATACGATTCTGGTTTAGATCGAGCTGATATGTTAAATCCTTTAGAGATTCTTTAATCAACGCCTGCTTTTCTTTTATCAATACATTCATTTTAGAGAATACATTGATATCTAAAAGATCCTCGATAACATCTCTACGATGTTGTGCGGAGAGTTGCATAAAGGGGATAAACGAAGAGCTACCAAGGACTACGATCTGATGGAATGACTTATGTGTCATTTTTAGGATGTTTTGTTCTAGTACCTTTTGATATTCGCGCGAATGAGCTTCTTGGTTGACCAGATCCGATCCTTTCCAGATCTCAAACACTTGCGGCTTTAGTCCACGAACAATCTTAAAGGTGGAAGATCCTACTGTGAAAACTACTTCAACCTTACAGTCTTTGTTGTTAATTGTATTAACTAACTGAGGTTTGTTGATGTTACGATGGGGTTTACCGAACAAGGCAAAAGACAATGCATCTAGCATTGTTGATTTACCAGCACCATTCTGACCAACAATAAGCGTGGACTTAGTGGCCGTTAGATCCATCTCAGTCCAGTTATTGCCAGTGCTTAGGAAATTCTTCCATCGCAAAGTCTTAAATTTTATCATGCAATCTCAAGCGCCTGTGCTTCTGTCAATAGGTTTCTCATACTCAATTTAATACGATCTTTATCAAGATCAGTATCTACACCGTCTACATAGGAATCTAGAAGCGTTTCGGTTTCTTCCAACTGAATGCCTTCATCATCTACATTTTCACCGATAAACTCATTAAAGTTCTCGGCGATCTGCAGACCGTGAATCTTACGTGCTTGTATTGTATCAACAAATCTATCAAATGTAAATAGGTCTGACTTGTTAATTACCACAATTTTTACAAATTTATTCTCTACTGACCCGAAGTCAAAATCCATCGGATCCCCTGCAGTATCATCGTAGCGGATACGCTGAAAAAGAGTATGGGGATTACGAACTCTCTCAAGGCCACGCGTAGCCGTGTCCAAAATGTGGAAGTGTTTGGGGTCGTGTGCGTCGTTCCAGTAGAACTCCATTTGGGTCCCAAGATATTTGACATTGCCCTTCTCCGATGCCGTGTGGAAGTGGCCTGATAAGACTTGTTCAAATCGGTTAAATAAATCTGCCTCCATTCCTCCATGGTGCTGGACGCCTTTCATAACCTCGAATCCATTTAATTCTAAGTGTCCTCCAAGCCAATCCGCTTTACAGGTTTTAATGAATTGTATAGATCGATCATAGTTATCTGCACAGATCCATGGTAGCAAAGCAATTCGCATCCCATCATATTCTACTACCGTAGGATCCATATGAATAGTTACCTCGCCCATATAGTGGCCGAGTAATTCCTTTAATGCATTTAGATCATTGGTATTCTTATAATACGTATCATGGTTGCCAGGAATAACGTCCATGTGCATACCATATTCTCTTAGCCTACTAAGAAAGTTCTTACGGTAATTGTTAAGAGCACGGAAGTTGATAAACTTCCTGTTATCAAAAACATCGCCAAGGTGAATGATCCGACGAATACCATGTTCCAAAAGATAAGGAAAAAATACATCAGAATAAAATTTCTCTGCATTATCGAGAAATACGTCAGAGCTATTGCGAATGCCACAATGAGTATCATTGATAATTGCTACCTTCATATAAAGAACTCCGATAGATCAGAATCAACCTTAACTGAGCGTTTACGTCTTTCCCTCTTCTTATAATCCTTGACCTTTTGGTCATAGTCTTTAACCTTATCAATACGATCTTTAAGTTGATCCACGAAGGAATTCATAATAGGATTGTTTAGATCTTCATCGTCAATAAAGTTTTCTACACCCGATTCTGCGATGTATCGTAGTTTAACGTCTTGCTGCTTTTTTTCCTTCTCGATCCGGCGAAGGAAAGCATACCAGGAAATCTGTGTAAAGTATGCAAATGCATTTGGATTACCTGTACGTGTGGCAGCTTCAATATTGTAGTTTTCAATGGCTTTTAGACAATTCTCAACGGCATCCATAACCATCTCTTCACGATAGGTATAACGGATGAAATTCGATTTATGTGAAAGTCCTTCTGCGATTCTTAGAAAACAGACTGCAATATAATCTGGTACGATTGGTATCTCTTGCTTGAGTTTCTTTGCATCGGTGATTTGTTCAACATACTTTACAACAGCCCTAGAAAAGTCAGCATTGTTAACATAATGAATGCTTTGTTTTTTGGCCATTGAATGTTACTCCTCTCATAACTATATAATTCTACCACAGGAGAAAAAAATCGTAAATCCCCAAAATAGGGGGTTTACAAAATAAATTTAGTCGGTATAATATAAAAGACTTTTTTGGGCAGGATAGAATACTGTCCCCACGTATTCCTTGATTTTCTGAGCTAAGGGGCCACTATCCTGCGAAACCTCCCCTTCAATAAACACTTTAAAATTAGAAAGTTGACTTTCAACCTTTTGATTAATCCAATAATCCTCGGGAATAGATTCTAGCATAGTTTTTATAATATCGAAAAAATAATCACTGTTGGGATGATTGTTATATCTATTGTAAAAATATTGAATGCCAGGAACAGTAGGATTTTGTTTTAATGTGTTTTCTAAAGTTAATATTTCTTTAAATGAAAGTCTAATAATAATATCATGCCAAGATAGAAAATTTTTAATCATAGCAGAATGAAAAGTTCTACTACCATCTAAGGAAAATACATATTCCTTTAGTTCTTCAAATTCATCTAAAAACTGTCCGGCGTATCTAAGTTTATTGTTCATTTTATAATGATGATCTGAATTTGGAAATTTTTCCATTCTATCAACATTATTCTCAAGATAAGATTCAGCCGCCGAATAACTAGTGTTAACGGCCACTGCATATCCCGCCATAGGTCCAATACCAACTGCTTCACTTTCCATTAATGTATAGTCTTTCTTCCGTGTAGTAATTCAAATATTTCTTTAGGATCCATTTCTTCTTCGAATATTTCTTTAGGATCTACTATAACAGGATCTTCTTCAGGTTCTTCATCTTTTTTTAAAAGATCTTTCATAACCCTATCATACTGCTTTGTTACGATTTTATTCGGATTCCCTTCAGCAATAATAGTACCAGCATTTAGAATCATTAAATTATCTTCAGCAAACTGATATACCATAAAAGGCTTAAGCTGGTGGTAAAAATTTCCGTCAGGTCCTAACATAGAATGAACCTTTAAAGGGTTGCGGATAACAATATCTAAACTATCTTCATCTGGCCATTCTACGACCAGCGCAATGATTTCTTCACCACTACTAAGTTTAAATTGTTTAAGGTCCATGTATTATTCCCCTAGGTTTATTTTATATATGGTATATCTAAACTCCTGATCCTCATACATTTTTAATCTTTCTGCCCCATGCAAGAAAGCAAAGTTTTTCATTTTTCCTCTGGATATATCGTCGACCAGATCGTACAATCTTGTGTTAACTCCGGAATCAGACTGTCGAAGACCTCTTCCAATAGACTGCAATACCCTAATTTGTGACTTACTTGGGCTTGCAAATATAATATTATGGAGATTGCGAATGTTAATACCAGTAGAGAAGGTGCCAAATGACGCAACAATGATAGAATCCTTTTGCTTTTCGACTATTCCGCGGATCGCCTCACGATCTTCAGTATCAATATCACCACTTACAAAATAAACCTTTCGGTCTTCAGCTGCATTATCTTTTATCATATCAAACAGCGGTCGACCATGTTTATCAACGAATTGGAATAGTACGAGGGTGTTTCCCTTTTGATCCAATGCCAAATTTCGAATGAACCGGTTTCTTGCTTCGTTCCTAACTATATAATCTATTTCATCTTGGTATGTCCTTTTACCCCACGTCGCGCGCACGGGCTCGGGATGATTAAGGACTAACATAGAAATGTCTAGATCTGCTAGGGTGTTATCATCCTGTAGCTTTTTAGTAGTTGTTACATCAAACACAGGACCGAATAATCCCTCTAGAACCAGTTTATGTGTCTGTGTACCATCTAGCGTTCCGGTAGTACCATATCGATAGGCAGCATATCTGCACTTATTCATAATAGAGGTCAGGGACTTTGATTTAAACCCGTGACACTCATCTCCAAATACTGCACCGAATTGTTCGAACCATTTGCCAGGTAACTTGTAGATAGACTGCCAAGTAGAAATAATAACCTTCTTACGTGTATCTTTATCTTTACCTGAATAGATTCGATGTGCATTCGTTTCTACATCATAACCATAATCTTTAAAATCATCATACATCTGTTCCACTAGAGATGTGGTAGGAACAATGACCAATACTTTTTCTTCACTAAGATGCTCGGTGAAATATCTCATCATGGTATAGATGATTAAAGACTTACCCGATCCAGTAGGTGATAAAAGGATCGCTCGCTTATTCGTAAGGCCCCTAAAAACAGCGCTATACTGATAGTCTCTAATTTCTATGGGGTTACCCTTAGACCTAAGTTCTAGATTACGAATATACTCAGAAAGATTCTTAGGATCTATAGTATTTTTATCAGTAGGATATCCAGCCGTACCTTCTTCTAGATCAATTTCATAACCACGATCTTTAGAAAATTTAACTAGGTAATTATATAACCCAACGGGTAGCTCGTAAGTGTTACGGTTAAAAAGTCTAACCTTACCGTCCCATACCTTATTCTTGTACGCGGGCATAAATTTATAGCCAGGAACAAAGAACGAAAAGAATTCGTTAAGTTCCATGGCAATACCACTATTACAACTTAGCTGTAAGTTTACGTGGCTATTCTTCTGTACAAGAATTTTTTCCATTACGATCCTGCTTGGAATTTACGCCATTCAATCATGTTACGGATTGTCTGGTGTCTCCATTTGACACTATCTAAAATTTCTTTTAGTGTGTCAACGGTAGTCTTCCAATATTCAATCTTTTCTTCTGATTTCTGAATGTCAGGATCCGCATCATAAAAGCGGTCCATATCTGTTTTAAGTACTTTTAGACCATCGAATGGATCATACTTCCATCCCTTGTCGTCAATAGTAGCGGCATCCATTTTGCCACCATAATATAACCATTTGTCTTTCAGTATAGTCTTTTGCTCCATCTCGGCTTTTTTTAGCTGTAGCTTTGATAGGGCATGGAGCTGGATATACTTGGCATGTAACGAAGCTGCCCGGCGGGATTCTTCGTCTAGGTTCATATCATCAATGACAGAGTCTTTCTGCCAATCATTTAGCACATTCTGTAGATCAATCAAATTTCAATCCTTTATGAGACTAGTTCAAAGTATGTATATTTCAAAGTAAGGGGGAAAGTTACGATAGTAGTTGCATCAGCATTTGCTTCCATCTGGATATTACCTAAGTTAGTCGGGAAGCAGTCAACGTATCGAATTTCTTGATTTGTATTATTCTTACTGGTTAGGATGCTTAGAGTAACATCCGAGTATGTAGAGTTAGCGTCTTCTTTTGGCTTTTCTTCATTGTCCATGTTATACTTCATCCAGTTATATAGATCTTTGTAAGACTGAAGATCCTCGTCTGCAATCACATTAACCTCAAGTGTACCGTATTCCCATACATCACCAGCGAATGGAACCCCTCTGTAACCTCTGAAGTTTGTAATGGCTTCATTGACAGATACATTTGGGTGTGCTACAGACTGGGCAAAGAATGCAAAATTGGCAAAGCGACGTCTATCCACCACAAGCTTGAATCCAGTAGGCTGTAGGTAGTTGATGTTGTTCGTAAGGGCCATAGTTAAACCTCATGTTGCTTACATGTATTTATATGAAAAAAAGTTGGAAAAAAATCGAAAAAAATGCAAAAAGGGGGTTTACAAATCAAACGAAAGACCTTATATCTACTATATCAACAAAAGGAACACATCATGACCAAGTTCGATAAAGCACTGATCAACAAAGACGGCGAATACGTTTCCTATGGTGTTGGCGCCAAGCGCAGGTTTATTGCTCGCTTCAAGCACCGCGGTCCGTTCACCAAGGCGATTTTCCTTAAAGAACTGATCACTAACCACACTGTTGAAAGCTACTTCGCTGAGATGGAAACCGGTAAAGCTCCTCTCGCTATCCTTCGTGATGCTAATGAGGATTGGTACTACGGTATCCTCGAAAAATTTTCTGGTAAGTCGTTTCGCTAAGGAGATTATATAAAGACTATTTTCTGCTGCATCCGATCCAACTGAAGGCCAAGGGGGGATCCGAATGTGTTAGAAGCTCGGTTCTAGGGGTGCGGTAGAAAGTAGTCTTAGGAGTGTATAATGGTTAGAACTGTACACTATGTTGGAATGGATCAGGATACCTACCAACGGGCTCGGAGAGTCTGGGGTGGTCCTGCATACTACCACAAATGGATGGATGATCGTGTTTGGACCGAAGTTGGCGACGACGATGTTGTGGTCGTTGGCGATCCAACGTATAATCCATATGTTTGGGACGCTTCGGCTGTTCCGAACAAATACACTGATTAGCAAAAGTATAAATAGCAGTGTTTACTAACAGAGGAACATTACTATGGCTGAATTAAAAAAAGAGCATCTTGCTCAATTAATCCCCGGAAACAAAGAAGTAGATGCTTGGCATGCAGCACTTGTAAAGGTTCTGCCCAAGTATGGTATCGACACTGAACGGCGTATTGCTCATTTCATTTCTCAGTGTGCGCACGAATCAAACAACTTTAGAAACCTTGAGGAAAATCTTAACTATTCTGCGAAGGCTCTAAATTCTGTTTTTGGTCGTTATTTCGGACCAGGTAAACGTGATGCAGCTGAGTACGAGCGTAAGCCCGAAAAGATTGCGAACTATGTGTATCAAGACGAGTTCCGTAGCTCTAAGATGGGTAACGTTAATCCAGGTGACGGCTGGTTATTCCGCGGTCGTGGTCTGAAGCAACTTACTGGTCGTGACAACTATACTCGCTTTGGTAAGTCAGTTGGTATGACAGCTGAGGAAGCTGCTGAATATGTTGCTACCCCCGCTGGTGCCGTAGAATCTGCTTGCTGGTTTTGGGATACGAACAAGCTGAACACTATTGCTGATACTGATGATGTAGCAAAAATGACCAAAAAAATCAATGGTGGAAACATCGGTCTTGAAGATCGTCAAAAGCGTTATCTTCATGCTATGGAAGTACTTGGTGGTAAGGTTAGTGCTGCTCCTGCAGCTGCTCCGGCTGCTGAAAGCGCTGCTACAGCTATCCTTAAAAAAGGTAGCAAGGGCGAACTCGTTAAAAAGATGCAAAAGGTTCTGGGCATCACTCCAGCTGATGGCGACTTCGGTCCTGGCACTAGAGCAAAAGTTGTTGCATGGCAATCAGCTAATGGTCTAACTGCTGATGGTGTAGTTGGTCCTAAGACTCTAGCTAAGATGGGTATTAAGTAAATAAAAAGGGCGGCTTTCGCCGCCCAGTTTATAGGAGATAGATTGGGAGGGGTTAATTCCCCTCCCTTTTTTATTCTTACTGAAGAATACCGTCGACGCGGAAGATTCTGTAGTAAGTGTTGCTACGAGCAGCGGCAAGACCGCTAGCAGGAGTAGCACCAACGAATGGGTTCGAGACCATGCCGTAGCGGGTCTTGAAGCCAATTTTTGGCTGGAAGGTTTCTTCACCAACGGCACGAACCATGGTCAATGGAACGTATGGGCAGTAGAAGACGCCGGCGTCGTAAGCCGAAGTACCTTTGTAACCAACGTTGATGTAGTCGTTAGTAGCATATGGGTCGATATAGACCTTTGTGCGACCGTTTAGTGTACCAGCGTAGGTGTTGCCTGTGTCATCAACAGCAAGTGAAGTGTTGAGGGCAGGGGCGTAGTCTAGCATGCCGGTAGCCGAAAGAGCCGAAGCCACGTCCGAAGAAGTGATGATGAAGTTACCACGACCTCTACGAGTGTCTTTAGCAATCTGGTTGGCTTCACGCTCGAGCTGAACGATAAGACCTTTAAACTTCTCAACTGACCAACGGCCATCGGCGTCTGTCTCTAGGTCGAAGATACCGTTAACAGCAGTGTTAGCTGTCGAAGCACCAAGCTGAGCTTGCGAGTTAACAGTACGGATAACTTCGCGGTTGATTTCCGCAAGGATTTCCGTTGTTAGGATGTTAGCAAGCTCTGTCTCGGCGTCAAGACCATGAATAGCACGAAGGTCCTGAGCAAGTTCCATCGAGTATTCAGCTTTGAGCGCACGTGACTTGGCAGTAACGGTGGCTTTTTCGATGCTGAAACCCATTTCGCCGAACGACTGACCGCCAGCACCGCCGAGGCCTTCAGCAGCAGCGGTCGAAAGGGTAGCAATGTTGGCCATTGGATCGGAGATCGAGTCAGAGATCGTGCCGTCGCCGTCGCCGTCAAGAGCAGTACCAAGACCCGATGGATCCGAACCCTGAGCAGTAACGCCTGAGTCGCCGCTGAAACCAGCAGCAGCTTCCGAGAAGAGAGCTTCCGCACCCGAAGAGACGCCAGCGCGTGTCGACTTGTAGCGTGACTTAAGAGCGAAGATAAGGCCGGTAGGACCAGTCATTGGCTGAACGCCAGCAATGTCGTAGGCGATCATGTTTGGCATCGCGCGACGAACGAGCGAGATAAGAACTGGGTTCCAGTTAGCAATGCCCGAACCAGTGTTCATGGTTGGGGTTTCCGCTAGGAAGTTCATAGCATTGCCTTCTTCACGGAAAGCAATTTCTTGGTTTTCAAGAAGCTGGGCTGTGACAGCTTTCTTATAACGGTCGGAGATCGAACCGGCGGTCTCTTCGTTGAGAACCGGAGCCCATTTCTCCATTAGTTTATCGTATGACTGCATTTGTCATTACTCCTTAATTAAATTATTTTTGTGTTTTTCTAAGAGCAGAAACGTAGGCTTCCATGATTGATGGGATAGCAACTTCCTCGGTATCACCCTCGTCAGCAGCTTCTTCAATCGCTTTAGCTTCGGTCTTGGTTTCATTGAAGAATGACTCTTTAACAGTAGCAACTTTCTTAGCGAAAGAAACTTCGTCTTCGAATTCGATTTTCTCGCAAAGACCAGCAAGCTTTTCAGCTTGTGTATCAGCAAGACCTTTAGCGGCTTCGGCGATCACGCGCTCTCTTTTGAGAACTTCGATTTCTTCCGAAAGACCGATAGCGTCTTTGGTTGTCTTATTGAGTTTTTCTTCTAGTTCTTCAACTTGACCAGCTAGGTCATCAACTAGGTCAACTTTGCCTTCTGGAACTTCGATGTAAGATTCAGTGAATAGATTCTTAAGGCTATTCATGAAACCTTCAGCGATTTCTGTACGAAGACCGTTCTGAATGGCGACTTTGTTTTCTTCCATCCAGTTTTCGACCACGTAGTTTAGGTAGCTGTCGATTTTCTCAACCATTGATTCTTTCATGGTCTTGACTTCTTCAGCTAGTTCTTCCTTGTACTGTTCATCGAGACGCTCAACTTCTTCAGCGATCTTGGCGTTAACAGCGGTTTCAAATAGAACCGCGGTCTTTTCCTTGAACTCTTCAGAAAGTGTAGCCTCGTTGTCGACAAGATGCTTGAGTTCTGAATTAACGTCAATCTGAGCTTCCGAAACAACAGCTGTTTCTTCTTCTTCAAATTCCACGTCTTCGTGCATACCCTTGTACATTGCCTGAAGCGACTGCTTGTTCATTCCAGACATTTTTGTATACATGGCGTTAATCATTCCAGCCTTTGTTTTTGGCATTGGCTCGGAATTTCTTTTATCGCCAGTACGGGTAGCAGCTTGGCCTGGGCCGGTGGCTGCAGCTTTATCTACTGAGGCAACCGACTGAGCTTCAGCGTTTTTAGGATCGTGAGCTTCCTCGATATCATCAAGCTCAACATCCTGTTCCTGAATTTGATCAGTCATGTTTAACTCCTTATTTATTTTTGATCAACGAGAGGAAATTCTTGTATTCACGAACCTGTGCTTCGTAAAGCCCTGCGCGTGACGTTTTCTTAATTTCAGTCTCAATTCTTTCAATCTCTCGTGCCTCAATGATGCCATTATTCCAAACCCATTCAACACCCTCCATAATCCCATTAACGAATGCTTGGGGTGCAGATGGATCCTGAACAATGTCTACGGTAGCAAGGTGGAAATCCTCCTTGACATACATAACACCATTTCGTTGCTCGAGACTTCCCATACCACGAGTCGACACACCTAGTTGTACTCCGCCCTCAAGTAAACCTTTTACAATTTTACCCATAGGAGTATCTAGTACTTGTGCCTTACCCATAACATTATTTCCCTCAAATCTGAGTTCAGTAATCTTATGAGATACTTTATCCAAGTTAATGGTAGGACCGTCTGGGTGATTTAACTCCCCAACGGCACGACCCTTGGAAACCTGTTCTGTAACGTATTTGTTCACCGCCGATTCCATAATGGGGCGTGGATAAATTCTTCCGTTACGATTCTTCTGATCAGCCTGAGCAAAAATACCTTCAATGACGAAATTCTTTTCGCCATTCTCTTTTGCTTCTACGATACATTGAATATCGTTTTCTACATATTCGCTGATCAGCTTCATTTAATTAATCCTCGTCTTCAATATCGTCAAAATCGATATTTTCTAGATCTTCATCTGTAATTTCAAAGTCTTCATCGTCTTCCTCGCCGGAGACTACAATTTCGTCGCCTTCTAGTTCTTCCTCTTCGGGTTGAACTACGCGACCACCATTAAAAATGTCTGCAGCTAAACCAATTTTTTCTTGCTCTAGTGCATCCGATACTTTATCGTCAATAGCATTTTTAAAAATGTCATTGGCTTTATTAAAGTTATCGTCCATGACAAATTGAATCATATCCTCAATTTCACTCATTTTATACTCCTTGTATATTATTTATACATTTTAAAATTTTAACGTTTATTTTGAACTAATTTAGCAATATTTGAGGCATTACCTCTGATTGTCACATGATTAGGATCCTCTTTATTCTTAGCCTGCTCTTTTTCTCTTTGAGCTTGAGCTAAAGCCATTTGATTGTCCTGATCTTGTTGCGCTGCAGCAGCTTGATTCCGTTCTTCTTCATCATTTGCTGCAGCAGTTTCAGCAGACACTTTCTCTAGTTCTTTAATATCGTCGTCGTCATATCTTAATACGTTTTTCAGTACCCATTCTTTAGTAAAGTATTCACCAACATACTGGTTAACCATATCCAGTGTCTGTACCTTTTCACGCAAGATATCGTTTTCTTTTAATTCGGCAAAGTGATTGTCGCGGATGTAATCAACCACGATATCATTCTTCCATTGTTGCCAATCTTCCTCTGTAATTATACCTTTCATAACAAGCTGTTTCTTTAATAGCTCTAGGAACAATTTAGAGAATTTTTTACGTAGTTTATCGATAAACTTTTGGAACTTAACCTCATCACGAGTAATCTCTGATGATCTACCAAGTGAGAACTGTGACTCTTGCTCAAGTCTATTTAGAGGAACGTTAAGCGATCTATATAGACGCTTCTGGAAGTAGATAACGTCATCGATCTGACCAAGGTTTTCACCACCAGGAAGACTAGTAATCTCTGTGCTTCTACCACCTTCACGGCGTGGGAGCCAGTAATCTTCAAGCATTGACATGTGTTTCCGTTCATCACGAATAACACCAGTCTCAGAATCGTAAACAAGCTTGTTACGATACTTAGTCATAATACCTTTTAGATATTCTTCAGCTTTATTCTTTGGCAAGTTACCAACATCGATGTAAAAAATACGACGCTCAGGCGCACGTGCGAGACGATAGATAACTAGCGAATCTTCCATCATGCGGAGCTGGTTAACTGGCTTAAGAGCTTTATGAAGATATGAAACTACTTTTTTACGTGTCTCATCCAATAAACCTGAAGAAACATAGCTGACAGAATCAAGCGTCATCTTGACAGCATTGTTTGTATTTGATCCAGGTTTTTCCTGATAGATGTAATATTCTTCGACTCCGTTTACAAGTTGTGCACCTGTAGATTCATCTTTTTTGTATTTAACTTCACGAACTTTACGAATCTTAGTAGCATCAATAAATCTGAGTTCCTTGATACCAGCCTTCAAATTAGATGGATCTACGATGATATGGTGAACTAGGCGTCCATCCACATACCATCTGCGGAACATATCGTGACCATTATCGTTAAAATTTAACATTGAAACGATATCGTCAAATTCTTCTTTCATCGAATTCTTAATCTTGTCAGAAGCTTCCACTTTATCTAATACAAGATCAACAGACGATTCAAGTTCTGAAACCGAAATAGATTCATTAACAATTTCTTCAATCGCCATATCTACTTCAGGATGCATCGAAATGCCTCTATATTTTAGGATCAGCTGATGGTTATCTTTTGCATGATCACCATCAATATCTACATAATGTCCATAGATCCCAGAAGCTGACGCTGTAACATAGCCTGCACCATCCTCATCGGTAGGTGGCACAACTGATACTACTTTTTCGCTCTGAGGAGCTTTGGCTCTTTTAATCTCAAAGCCAAATAAGCGAATACTATTTTCTGCCATTTCTGTTTCCTTAATCACACGGGTTAGGAAGGGCGTTTCCGCCCTTCCAAATTATTTATAAGACCAATTAACCTTTGATTAGATCAGGAGTAGTCCAGTACTGATACTGGAACGTAATCTGATATTCTTCCAATTGGTTTTCGTTATCGTACGACACTGAGATCGGGCCTAGATCTGAAGGCCAAGCTTCCACAAACTCATAGCTTCTAGTATCTGAACCATCGCGATTCAGTTGATGAACTTTGAGCGTACCGAAATAGCCATCATTTAGACCTTGGTTATCTTCATGATTGTTAATTAAGCTCATCCAACGCTCTACGAACTTACGGATGGTAAAATTAGCATCATTGATAACTGTAACAGTCCATGGATCAAACGTTCTATCACCAGAAACCTTAAGCTGACGCCCGCGGAATGGAATAATGATAGGAGTAATCGTTGAACCTGGCATTTCTGCAGTTTTGATAAGGAAGCTGGATTCTTCAGAAATCGCACCTAGTGGCGAGTTCGTAATCTCAGCGCGGAAGAGGTTGGCGCGAGCGCCACCCCCGATTAGTTTCTTTTTGAAATCTAAGACGTTGGTAACTTGAGCCATTTTCGGTATCTCCTATTATACTCTGCCAACAACTTCTTCGAACGAAACGCCAGAGCGAACCGAGATGAAGTTGAGGGTAATGAAGTTGATAGACCGAGAAGGCTTAATGAACACAGACGCAATAAATTCGTTGTTGTCAACGACTGCAGCAGTGTTGTTCGTCTCGTCACATACGACGCGGAAGTCTTGAATACCTCTACGAGCTTGAATATCTCTTAGATATGCTTCAACTACCGAAGTAAACTCTGAACGAGTAAATTCATCGTTGAATTCAAACATAACTGTTTTAGCATATGCTACGATATCTTTTTCAATCTTGAGGAACAGTCTACGTACGTTAATACGGTCGAATGCACTTGGTCTATTTAGTTTTGTTTTATCACCGTATAGAAGTGTACCTTGACCGACAAGAGTAGCAATAGGGTTAACCCCGGCTTTATAGAGAGTATCTCTTTCAGTTTTATTGGGGTTCCAAGCCAATCCTGTAACACCTAGGTATTGGCCGCGGCTTTGACCGGCAGGTGACCACCAAGGTCCAGCATTTGCATCAGTAGCTGCCATTAAGCCGGCAGTGGAAGAAGCGGCTGGGATCCAGATGTATTGATCGTTATACTTATCGTAAATTTTAAAGAAGTTACCATCCACAGCAAGATATGAAGAGTTAGTAAACGAATTAGCGCAGAGCGCGATATTAGTAGAAATACCCGCTTTTGCTGTGTTAATTATACCGGCTCTATTAGTAGATGATACTACAATGCAATCTTTACGAGAAGCGGCAATAGCTACTAAATCATTAGTGGCAGACACTTGATCGTTAAAGGTACCCATTGGAGGTGCAATTAAAATATCTACTGAAAGAGTTTCAGGATCCTCAAATCTATCTTGAGCTCTTAACTGATCTGCAAGAGCTAGAGTGCCGCTATTTACACCATTGCCTAAAGTATAAGTTCTAACTGGCAAATTGTTCGTATAAGTTTTAGCCGAACCGGCTGTAGTAGCAGTACCTAGATTTGATGAAAGACCCCATTCGTCGCTGTCGAAAGATAGAGAAGAACCGAACGAGGAAAAATAGATATAATTAGATCTTTCGTTAATGATATCTCGAATATAATTACCATCACCATCATGATCTTTTGCATCTGATGCAGTAGAAACATATGGATATTTTTCTAAAATAGTTCCGGCTGTACCACTAATAGTTCCGTTTTTATCAATGACTACTACGTGGACTTCGTCCCAAGCGCCATCTCTAGCACTTACGTAATCAGATGTACCTGGAGCCCCATCAAATTCATTTTTATAAGCCCATGCATTAAACACTGCGTTAGCATCTGAATCACCTGGGCAAATCTGAACTTCTAGGCTATTGCCTAAAGTGCCGGGATAGCGAGCGATAAGTGTATGACCGCGAACTGCATTGCCATCGCTATCGCCAGAATAATCATCAAGATTAACGTCTTGAATATCGAAATCAGATTTATTCTTTACTAGTGGGGAAGTTGTAGCGGCATCGCCTGCCGAAGAAACTGGGGCGTAAGCGTTTCTGGCGCTAGCATCGCTTGCCGAATCGCCATCAATTTCTCTAACTACATATAGTGCATTAGCATACTTTAGGAAGTATGATGCGCTATGAAAATCAATTGTATTTGCTGTGGTTGGCGCACCGAAAACCGATACAAGACCAGCTTCATTTGAAACTAGGATTGGCTCAGCAACGGGACCCCAACTAAAATTGCCTGCAATACCGCCGGTTGATCCGACTTGGTTAGGAACTGATCCGGTTAGATCAATCTCCCTAAAGTTTACTGCAGGAGAAGCGGAAGGAATTCCTAATGCCATTGGATGTTCTCCTTAAAAATTATACGTATAATCATCATAAGAATGTTCATTACTATTATTTATAATATTTAAAAATTTCGATGTGTTGGATCAATTGCCCACTCCCAATCATCGTTTTTACGAGCTTGTTCGATTGCCGCAATTTCATCTTCGTTGTCATTAATGAATCCGAATGGTAATACATCATCCTCGATGGCTTTCATATTTTGTTCAAATAGCATTTGTTTAATATTAATATCAGTAATATCCGCAAAGTAACTAGTGCTAATAAAATAACCAAATAAAACTAGATTCATTACTAGGTCGTCGTGGTTACCATCACTAGCTTCATAGGATTGACCTTTGGCTACAAACGTACTAATTTCTAGAATTGTATTTTGATCTACGATTTCTAATTTTTTATTCTCGAGTACATCTTTAAATCCCGAACATCCGATACGTTTTACTTTTCTATTCATATTAATGCCGAGTGAATTCGCTTTAATCGCAGACTCAACAAACATATTTTCATATTCTAGGTCCATATAAAGACCATTACATACCAATTGTCCAGCATCATTATTCTCAATAATTACTAAAGCTTCGTTGTAAGAAGTTGCGTACTTATAAATAATATTGGGGAAGAGGATAGGAGAGATAGTATTATTTCGATAAACCGCGACCTGTTTCCAAGGTCTACATGTTACATCGATCACATTAAAAGTAGAATAATCCAGACCTCTTCCCTTCGCAACATCCACTAACATAATATACTCGTGGTTTTTAATTGCCTCTTCATAAATGAAAACATCATCTGCGGTTCTCATTTTATAAGGCATAGATCTAAGCGACATAAGAGTATCCGCAGAGATCAACGTATCCCCAGTACCAAAGAATGTATTACCAAATTCCTGGTCGAACTGAAGCTGTGAAGTATTTGCAATAGTCTTCCGCTTCCATTCTTCATCTCTTCCTGGTACCATCCACCAATCAACTCGGAATGGTTTATATTCGCTTACACCTTGTACTGCGCTTTCCCATATTTTATGGAACATATTACCAATACCATTTGCGGTAGAGGTAATAATAATGCGAGTGTCTTTACCAGATGAAATAACAGGATATGTTGAAGTATAGAATTCAGTAGCACGTTCTACGAATGCAAATTCGTCTAGATAAAGTAGGTTAACGGACATACCGCGAATCGAGCTACCAGAAGTCGCTCGTGCTATGATACGAGAATTATTACTAAATTCTAATGAACCCTTATTTAAAACCTTTGTACCAGGCTGTAAAAAGAATGGGAGATTTTCTAGCATAAGGGTCACGCGGGCGAGCATCTCCCGCGCGGTATCACCTTTGTTGGCTAGAATAGCAACTGTCTTATCTGGATGAAAGATAGCATACCAGAGAAGATAAGCTACAGATGAAATAGACTTACCAGACTGACGACATGCTAGAACAACGGAAAATCGATTCGAATTAAAATGGTCAAACATTTCCGTTTGATATGGATAAAGATCAAACGGCACAAGACCTTTATCCAGAGAAATTACTTTACAGTATGCTCTGGCGAAATAACTGGCATCCTGAGAACATTTAACATATTCTTGGATTTCTCTTTGCGTGAAATTATGGATAACGCCATCTGCTTTAATGCTGGCATTACCATTATATGAATCATTCATCTTTCTTATAGTCGTTTATATCAATTACATTATCATTTTGTTGTCTACTACTTAATAACATTTTTTGAAGTTCTGCCGTAGAACCCACAAATAAATTATTTGTAGTTTGTGGTAATGCAGGAATATCTTTTTTCTGCATATCCTTTTTCTTTTTATGTACGTCCATAAGTCTATCGTTCACATCACTGATGTGTTTAATTAGTCCACCTAAAACTTCAAAAGATCTTGGGTGCTGGGTTTGATCTGCTACGTCTAGCATACCTTGCAATGCTTCTTGACCCGTAGCGATTAGATCTAAGTAAACTTTGCGGGAATATTCAAAATCATCTTGTACTTGTTTATCAGAATCTTCCATATCATTTCCTATGGCACATCATTAATTGTAGTTATAGTAAATCCATAATCCGAATCTGGATCAACATCTGATGGATTCGGTACTATAGTATACTTACTTACTCTACCATCAGAATCGCCCATTAAATAAAAATTAGTTTGGATTTCGCGAATAATTTTACTATCACCGATAGGACCATAAAACATAGTTTTCATCTCAAAATCTAATGTATATGTTATAGTTCTACGGCTTTCTACAGCACCTTCGAAGTCATCAGAGAAGGTAGATCCTACAATAGTAATTGGAACATCTTCTTTAATATTAGGATAACTTGCAAAAGGTTTAAGCGATAGAGAATATTGAGGACTAAAATATGGAATGATTTGTTCCACAATTTGTAAAGCATCATCTTGCGTATCAGCATAAATGTTTAAGCTAAAAAATACGTTATAAGGAACGCCAGCATAAAATACTTTTTTATTCGTATCTGTATCATATGCAGAAAACTTATTGGTCTTTGCAACCATACGAGTCGAATCATATTGAAGAGATGTAATCTCAAATGACATTCTGGGAAGTTTAAGAGCAATTGATTGATCAGTGTCTAGATTTTGTTGAGCGCGAATTCTTTCTAGATATTTTTCTCTTGGTGCATATGCAAGAGGAACTTTTACTTGACTGATTACATTACCAGAAGAATTCTGACGGATCACGTATAGATTATTAAATAGCGACCCAAAGGCTGCTACTGATTTACGTAAACGCTGATGATAAAAGTGTGTCCCGAACATTATTGTGGATCTCCAAATGGATTGCTTTCTGAGAAGTCTAGGAAGCCAACCAATGTATCAAAGTACTCGTTTTGCTCGGTGACTGTTGATGAAGCTTTAATCAATCCTTCTTCCTCTACTAGTGTAACAGTACCAGTCGCCGAAGAACTGACGCCTGTAATAGTACGACCAGTAGCAAATTCAGAATATCCACCGCTATCTGCTCCAACGTGAATAAGTCCAAGTTTATTATCAGAATCACTCCATCTTGAAACCTCTCCCGACATTGTAATACCGGAAGAAAGAACCATATTAGCAATTTCGCCTAGTTCAAATGTACCAACCTGACCGCTGTCATTTAATGTAAGCATGTACGTGTACGCGTACTCGCGCTCGATTGCATCAATAGCTTCAACGCCAGTATCAAAGTCTTGATCATTGTATTGGAAGAGTTCACAACGTAATTGATAAGTTGGAAGATTTCTTAATTGGTAAAATGGCTGTTCATGCTCGACGTGCATGATCTGGAAGATCTTTCTCGAGAAAGGAATATAAAGTAAATCTCCTTCAGCTGGGCGAGGAGCATTAATATCATTATCATAACGTTGAATAGTTTGTTGCCAACGTTTTCTAGCAACAATAAACGTAGCAGCATCCCGGATTTCAATACCGAATCGAGTGAATAGATCACCTTCTCCGTCGAATCCAGCAACGTTATCTACATACATTTCAATCTTATAAGAAGAATTAAATCTAGAAGGAACGTCGTGTCCTAGGATCTTATCTTCATTTACAATATCGCGAGGAAGATAGTAGACGTCTTGTCCATACATTTTTAGACTCTCTATGACTATATCTTCATAGAGATTCTGTTCGGATCTAACATCGTATTTAAAGTATGGATTAGTTGCCATTCGTTTTATCCCACGAAAAAGTCTATGGGTAATTCAAATGTAAGTCTAAGCTCTTCTTCTAGCTTTTCAATTTCTTGAATGGCATCTTCGAAAATAATTCGACCATTTAAAGTAACACCACCTGGAAGTTGAACCCCGTCGAATTTCATAAGGTTCGTTCCCCACTGTCTTTTAATTAAAGCAGTAGTATACTTCTTAAGCCACATATCATCCCAAATACCAGTATCTGTAATGATTGTATAAGCTTCTACTACGATCCAGCTTCCTACGGCCAAATCAGTACCAAGGTCATCGCCAAAGATATAAATCTTATTCTGTCTTCTAGCAAATTCAATTAGCGGCATACCATTAAGGGTAGTATCCAATAATGAAAGATACTGCTGCATTTGTTCGTAATATGCAAGATCACCGGCATAAGTGGACATAAAGGCCATATCATTTAACATCATCTGATATTTGATGTCAAACATACCTCTACCAGATGCGAAAGATTCTGATACAGAAAAGATCTGTTTTACCGCAGTAATATTAGATGAGACCGAAATATAACCATTATCGATATCATCCTGAGTTACCTGATGTTTCAGAAAATATCTTCGAGTTGCATCCATATGGAACTCACGATATTTATCAAGAGCTTCATCGATGCGATCTTCGATCTGATCGGGGTCTACGTTAATATCAATGACAGGATCGCCAAGTTTCCTTAGTGCGTAGTCTGATAATTGACCTCTGGTTGTAACTGCCATAGTAGAAATCCTATTACGTTTTAGTACTATTTATATAATTTTTATTATCTAAAACAGGGGCCTTCTATCCATGCGACAAGAGATTTTCTTACTCCTTTTGTTACTGGAGTAACCCTATGACGAATAAATGAAGGAAATACTAGAACAGTTCCTTTCATTTTAAGATGTTCAGGATCCGGTTGTTCATACTGAGGATCAAGTTCAAAGCATCCGCCTTCGTATTCGCTAGGATCTGACAATTGAACTGTTACTGAAAGCTTTCTGTCATAATTAGAATTGCTATCCCAAAAAGTATCAATGTGCCAATCATAATGACCTTGTTTTTCTTCGGTATATGTTGTAAATTGAATATCGGCTAGATAAGAAATATCAAATCCAAAGGCGGCTCTATTCGCTTGGTGTGCATATTCTAAAAGTCTATTTTTAATCCCCTGATCGCCTACCCACCGAATATCACTTCTTCTATAATCCGCTTTAACTCCTTTTTCAGAAATACCAGCTTCGACCAATGGATATTGTTCACAGATACCTACAATTTCATCGACAATAGCGGCATCGCCGCCTGGCCACATTCTCCAAATTTGATTCATGATTTATCTTTCTGCCTTTGCAATTTTGCTTGTCTAGTTTTAACTGGATTACGTTTAATCCAATTAGCATTATCTTCTAGTTCCGGGTTATGAATACCATCACCAGTAGCTCTTCTATGTTGCGGCTCAGTTAATTCGGACTTACCACCTGCGGGGGTAGGATCTGGGGTTTCAAGATCCGGTGTATTCGGGGTAGGTTGATTCATAGCAATCCATTCTTCTTCAGTATAGGGGTTAACCTGTTCAGAATAATGGAATCCATAATACATTCTTTCATACGCACTATCAGCCATAAGGTGCCGATGTTCATCGACCACCCTTTTTCTTTTTTCTTCATCTATATCTTTAAGTATGTCAGAAAATATTCTAACAGCTTCCAGCGTGACTTCCATTTTAGATTCCTAGCAGTTTATCCAAATCTTTTACTGCATCGACAAATTCCCCACCAGTACCTTCAAGAAATTCTTTATATTTTAAAGCTTCTTCGTTCAATAATCCCTGTTGATTTACATGAGGATGTGGGGGATCGTTACAAATAGTTTGGTTAGGATTACGACCATCTGTCATCATCCCCTGAGATTGCCAATTTTGCATTTGCTGATGTGCATCTGCTGGATTATTAATAGTTAAAAAATCTACACCAGCTTTCGGAACTTGTGCAACTGGTCCAAAATGTCTCATCAAATCAACCGCAGATTCAATATGTTTAAGAATCATAAAGCCGGCGATAGCTGCTTTGTTATTCTGGTGTCTACTCAATTCTCCAAATTTTTGAATAGTATCACTAATTAGTTCTACTACTTCAAGCGGAAGAACTTGATTTTCAAAATCTTCATCTTCCAAATTTTCATTTTCTTCAGCCATTCAAGACTTCCCCTTCTTTAATAAAATGGTCAAATGGTAACATATTTTCATCATTTCCCAATGTAGCAAAAGTTTCAGCAGCGTAATAAGTTTTTCTAGAATGATTACCCGTACAACCATCACAAGTATCACAGAAAAATGAACATATAGGATGTTCTAATTTACCGGTATTCCACAGTTCTCTTAATTTATCTGCTTGTGCCTTTACTACTTCTTTTTGTTCTTCATCTAAATATTCTACGATTGATGTAATAACCCTTTTTGGATTAAACGCCTTTTGAATACGTAAAATATCTGGAGCAAAATAATGATAATTATGCTGCTGAATAGTATAACGAATTCTAAAGTTAATAGGTAAACCTGCTAATAATTTACAAGCTTCAATCACATCAGTAGAAGATTCTTTTCCACTTCTATATATTCTATCTTTATTACCTACGCCGTCGTATGAAATATCCCAAGAGGATCTTTGATTAATCTCTGGATGGGCGGCAATATAATTTTTAAATTCCTCGAAAAATTTAGGTTTGGTCCAACGAATTCCATTTGACACTACATTAAAATGAACATTAGATTTCTTTCTAGTAGCATATTCCATAGACCAGCATAAATTTTCCCATTCAAGAGTTACTTCACCACCAAACATAACAAATAAAGTTTGGGATTCCATTGGTTCATTATCAATAGCTTTATCAATAGCAGCCTTTAGTTTGGCCCGGGTCATAATCTGTTTAGGCTGACCTTCTAATACCTCATAACAATATGTGCATGCAAGATTACATTGATTCGTAAAATATAAAACGTTTACTGCAGTATCAGGAACTTCTTTATCATTTTTATGTTTATTATCGTAATAAATTTCATCCTGAATTTTCGGGGCGTTTGACACCTTTTAAAGCCTCCGACATATTTGTTACAAATTCAGTGAAATCAATTTGATAATCATATAGATGGTTTTGAATTACTTCTTCATCTTTAATATACGTAATATCGACTCGAGCTAATTTTTTGGATGCCACTCGATTTTGTAAATCTTGAGCCAGTTTTTCAGCAGACATAATCTTACTAGCATCATCCTCTGATATGCTATTTATCAGCTGCTTTGTACTCTGTACAAGATCGATAACTTCTTTCTTAAGAATTGGTACAGGTAGATCAGGTCTCATCCCATGCTCCTCATTAGATTTCTAACATAACCCTGGAATGCAGGTTCATATTTACATTCTCTTAATAATCTCATTGCTTGTTCATTAATCATATGAAATAACTCGCATACAGAATCGACTGGCGCATTGTTATTATTAATCTGTGAATAGGTACAACCCATATTACAAACTTGACGAAGGCGACATGTATCGCACTTTTTATGGTTTAAGTTTGATAATGCATTTTGCCAATATTCATAATCGTACGTAGCACCATCCATTGGCATAAGCTTTTTAGATGCGAAGCGAGCACATGGATAAAATTTTCCCTCTGGTACTAGAACCGCACCGGAATAACCTGCAAAGCAACCGAATGGTCTTTTACCTTTTGCAAGACCGATAGTCATATCCTGTAATGCAAGAGATAAGAATCCAACCGAAACGTTTCTTCCATCTTTAAAATATTGGATGGTTCTATCGGTTAATTTAATTAGTTCCTGATAGAATGTTCTAAGATGATCTTCTCTCCAAACATTATCACGAACAATACAGAAATCTGGATTCCATACACCCCAATCAACCAAGAATTCTAAATTCTCGGTCATTGTTCCCGCATTACCGGGATAGATCATAACTTTACAACCGGATCTACCATGCTTAAGAACAAGATCTTTTTTGGCTTCATAGATCTCCATAATATCGTTAAACCCTTCATTCGCTTTATGGTTACGAATTAAAGGTCTTGACTCATTTGATCCAATGCCGTCAAAGCTCCAAGAGATTGAGATTTCATTATCTTCAATAAATTGGCTTTTATACTCATCGATCATAGTCATATTAGTAATAATAACTAGATGTTTACATTTAGGATCACTTTTAAAATATTTAGTAGCATGCTCAATTAATTCCCAATTAAGCATGGGTTCTCCACCAAAGAATGATACTGCATATTCATCATTATTACTTCTACGGATTAATTCCTGTAATTCATCTACGGAATTATCAAAAGTCTCTTTAGTAAGAAATGTCGGTTTATTCACAACATAGCAATAAGGACAAGCAAGGTTACATTGTTCCGTTGTAGATAATTCTAATGTAAACATTTATTCCCCCGGAATCACAAATTCTTTTTTAGCACTAATGCTAGATTTAACTTCTGCAGGAATCATTACGTGTTTTTTATTCGGAGAAGATTTCTGAACAGTACGTTCTTGAATATATCTAGGATCAGTTGCTTCTACTTCTACAAACTGATAAGTTGTTTGCGGAATGGCCATCGGTTGTCCAGTAGGTCTTGCTGCCATCACCGCATTAATAATAGGCGTAGCGGTTTTAAATACTGAACACATGCCGGTATTAGCTGGGTTATCCTGCCAAGCTGTACCATATCCTTTTTCTTTTTTAGCAGATTTCTCATAAGAAGAAGCTGGGCATTTTAGACAGAATGGGCTTGAGCAACTATTGCACCAGACCTCTGTATTTTTATTAAAGTCATCCAGATAGCTTTTATATTTTGCGGACATATCTTTAATGACTTCATTTAGATCTTCTTTCATTACATTTCCTAAAGCGTGATCGCTTTGGTTCCTGTACATACACCCGTGACAGGGATAACTCTGACCATCAAGATCAATAGAGATAACGTCGATACCTGCAGAACAGTTTGCTCTCGATTGTCTAAACCAACCGAAAGTAGTAAGTCGCATATTATTATCTAAAATGTGCCGCCCGATTTTAAGTAAGGAAACTTTTAAATCACTTAACCACTCTGCGCGATCTTCTTTCGACGCAGTAGAGTGAACGTCCGGTGTAGGCATATAATCTTCGCCAACTGATTGAAAGTCGAGGAAGGCTTCATACATATATTTAAAATTATGCCCTGATAAGGTTGGCTTAAGAGAAGCGCTGATCCCATTATCTTTTAACCATAAGAAATAATCTTTTACATTCGCAGAATATTTAGTAGAAACACCGCCTGTAGTCAAACGCTCTTTACTATTAATTGGCTCACCGTCATAAGAAATCTGGATATGAAGCCTTGGCTGACGAGTTCTTTTAGGATGTTTCATAAACTCATCGCGAAGCCATAGCAACTCTTTTTGGTATTTCTTAATATAAACCCCGTTTGTATAGAACATAAATGTTACTCTACGGTCATCCATAAGACCCTTCATAACATCCATACAAAGTTTCATATTCATCATGGGTTCACCGCCCCAGAAGTAAATGTTAATGTCATTATCATCTACTCCGCTGATCTTTTCGATAAGATCCCCAGCGCTTAATTCAGTATGTTGCTGAAAAGCAGAAGATAAACCGCAGGCGTCGCCTTCAGAACAATAGGTACACTTTAAGTTACATTTACTTGTTGTGTTGATTTCTATATGCAAGTTTAATCTCCTCTAACTCACGTTTTAAACTTAGAACTTCTTGTCTAAGTTCTTGATTGGCTTTTAATGTTAATACCGCCAATCCTCGATGATCGACTCTTTTAGTACCATCACTATCTATCCATATTAAAAGAGGATCTACATTTTCTAATTCATGTGCTAGTACACCGATTTCTTCGTGTCTCGGTCTAAAAGGCGAATCTATTTTATAACTATATTTGTAAATTCCAACAGTAGATAATCTATCCGCCCATTCCATATTTTTCAAACTCTCTTGTTTTCCATTCAATTCCATTATCAGTTAGAAATTGTTCAACTTCGCTTCGAGTGACCCCGTCATATTTTAAAGTATAGGTATAACTTCTATTTTTCCACATACAACATTCAGCAGCATAATTAAAAGTACCGGGCATAGGCTTTCGAGTAGTATTTTCTTTTTTACTCATTATAATAAGAAAGTTATTTGTAACGATCTTTGCTCCATACTTATTCCATTCTGAAATATCTGGTAATGGTGTTTCTGGATCTACTTCTATTACCATCCCAGGTTTTAAAAAGCCTCTAACTTCTGTAAGAGCTAATTGATTAATACCCTTATCCGAAACTAATGTCATTATAGATCCCCCCAAAATTCATCCCATGAGGCTTTATCATCTGGACCGTGGGGTCTACAGTATTTACCATTAATTAATTCGCCTTCTCCTTTGAAATTGGGATAGATGTTTGCAACTAAATGAGGAGGAAAATCATAATCTTCGATTCTAATAATGCCCCACATAGAGCTCGGGAACATTTCCCCACCTAAATAAATCGCAGGATATGTCGTATGTCTACCAATGTGATCAGGATCGGTACGATTATATAAAGGCATGTCACCAATTTTTAGACTGGATGGATCAGCGCCTTCGATAAAATCAAATCCGAAAGCATTAAAATCTTCTAATAGTAATGCCATGTTCGATGCACCGGCAATAGCATAATGTTCAACATATTTGTTATCTAATAAATCTTGCCAAGCATTATTTTCAGGATATATTCTTACTAAAAGTTCAGCTAAAAAATATACGGGCATACCCACGGGCGATCCCGCTACTTCCATTCTCAGTGCTCTATCTAAAGATTTTTTCCAGCATTCTAAAATAATAGAAGCCTTTTCCTGTTTCGTCCAGCTCATTTATTCTTTTCACTCCATATCCAAAGAATGCTATAAAGATCGCTAAGAGGATTATATAATTGCCGGGATCTTCCACCTGCAGTATTTTTAGAAGTATCTGGTTTATTCTTAATAGTTGTCATAAATTCCGAAAGAACCCGGGAAACATTGTCAGCTCCAAACCTTTCTGTTAACGGACCTTCAATATATTGAACCCCACTTTTATAAAATGCTGGGGTATCAAATTCCACTCCGTCTACTTCCTGCCCACAGATATTATCGTTAGTTAAATATCCCCACATCATAAACAATAATAAATCATCACTATTAGAAACTTCTGAAAAATTTCTTTTAAAAAAATCACTATTTTCAATATGTTTTACTAACATCTTTCACTTAGTTCCTTCCATCTAGTCCTTTAATATTTTCTTTGACAACAGGATCAGAGCAGCACTTGTTGCAGTTACAGGTACAGAAGTTACAATTGCACGTGCAGAAGTTACAGTTACAAGTGCAGAAGTTACAGTTACAAGTGCAGAAGTTACAATTGCATGTACAAAAATTACAGTTACAAGTACAGAAGTTACAGTTACAAGTGCAGAAGTTACAGTTACATAGACATGCTGCTGACCAAGTATTCAATTGAGTAGTTAACTGATTAAATTCAGTAGCTTGAATTACTGCCGATGCTGTAGAATAGGGGAAAGTACCAATTCTAGCTGTCAAATCTGCTGCAAGATTATTTAAACGAGCAGCAGTAATTGCATTTCCTGCAGAAGCAGCAGGCCAGTTAGTACTTGTAGTAGAAGCACCTCTACGTGTTAATTCATTGATAGCTTGATCCCGAATATTATTCCAATCAACGGCATCAATAAGAGTGCCGGCAGCAACTGTTGAATATTGGTTATTAGCAGGACAGGGCGATCCCATGGTTTATACCTTCACTTCTACTTGACCTTCACCACTATTTATAGCGACGCCAACGGTTAGTCCTGGGAGATAGGTTTCTGATGCAATTCCAAATCCAGACCCACCTGCAATAATATAATTGCCCTTTTTAGCCAAACCATGAATTTTTACAGGAATTCTACCTTTAAGAGCAATAAACGGCCAAAGTGGATCATTTTGCTTTTCATCATCATCGTTCATTCTTAATCCAGGATTTTCGGAAACAACACCTGCAAGAGGAAGCCCAACTTGGTATAGTGTGACTTCATTTTTGCCACCAATACCTAAAACCGTACCAATAGGATATTCTTTATCTGCATGATATCTTTCTGCGAGGTCAGCAAAGTTAGCTGACGTTGCATTACCAGAGAAAGTGCTACAAGTTAAAGTATTACCTGTAAGCGTCATTTGAACCGTACCACCGGTTCCAGCATTATTCTCGGTATCACTATGCGATCCGCTAGTAAACCAACTAAATCTGCTGGCGGATCTGAAGTATAAAGTGTTTGATTGAACGCCCAAACCGTAGCTAGAAGCATAAAGATCTACCATCTGTCTAGTTGCAGACCCGAATGATATTTTAGAAGAAGTACCGAATTGCATATCGGTACCAGTAAACGCATCAGTAGTATCACTACGAAGGAATGATAGACTGTCAATGCCATCAAGTGTATCTGCGTTTGATGGTCCTGGAGGCCCAACTGGTCCGGTAGGTCCCGTAGGACCTTCGGGACCGGTAGGACCAGTCGGTCCGGTTGATCCAGTGTCCCCGACTGGAATAGTAAAGTCGAATACAGCAGCCGTTGATGTACCAGAGTTTGTAACTGATACCGAACCACCCGCTGGACCTGTAGTAACAGTTCCAACAGCAATTGTCCCTGTTGGCCCGGTAGGTCCATTAGGTCCATTAGGACCAGTTGGTCCGGTTAAACCTCTAATCCCCCGAGTTAACCCAAAGTTAAATGTCGCAGCGGTTGTATCACCAGAATTTGTTACAGTCGGCGTTTGGTCGGAATCTAATAGAGATACAGTGCCAATAGTAATTGTTGCAGCAGTACCCTTTGGAGCATCTTTAAATGACGTGGCTTTCCAAATACCAGGATCAGAGTAATACGTATAGGTATTACCATTTATAGTATAAACCTGTCCATTCGTAGGACTGCCAGGAAAATTTAATCTAGCCATTATGCTCCTGCTCCGTATAGTGTTTTAACAGCAGATCCTGCTGAGTTATATATGACAAGCGTTACTGCACTTTGCAACATTGCTTGATTGACCTGAACCTCGGAAACTTGCCCTCCGGCACTCGTTGAACCAAGAACCCGGTTGGCTGTTGCCACATTTTGCATACGGTTATATGTTACTGCATCAAATGCAATCTTATCCGTAGTAACAGCCGAATCGGCCAATTTAAGATTAGATACGATGCCATCTGGGAGAATAGAAGGCGAAGCTTGAACCCATTGGGAGGTATCACTATCTTGGAAGTAAATGTAAAGATCCCCAGCTGAATCATCCCACCAAAGCGCGCCAGAAGAAGGAGATGCAGGCGGGGTAGTACCAGTAGGAACAGCAGCCGAAGCCGCGATTGTAACTGTATCAGTAGTTGCATTCGTTGTAAGAGTAACACCAGCCCCAGCAGCTAATGTTAAGGTGTCATCATTTGTATCTGCTACAATAGTTGATTGACCGCTAACTGCAATATTTTTAAAGATATTCTGCGAAGAACCTTTATCGGTGTTAGTAATAGTGATATCACTATCAAGCGGATTGTTAATGCTAAACGTTGCACTTCCGCTAATACCGGATCCAGCAAATACCTTAATTGTACTATTATACACGGTTGGGATCGTTGGCGTATTCGAGAAGTTATTATAATTTAAATAATAAGATCCAGCTTGTCCGCCTAATGTATCAGCATCCACTCCGCTTAGAGTATTAATAAACGAAGCATTAACTCTTAAATCGATATCGCTATCGACTCTTGATTTCAAATAATATAGATTAGTTCCTTCGGATAAATCGGTAGTACTAGATGCGGCGATTGCTACTCCGAAATCAGAATCAAATCCTAAATAAATTCCAGATAGATTTCCTGCAGTTAATGTTCCGGCAATCGTAACATTGCCAGAGCCATCTTTTGATACAAGAGTACCAGAAGTTGGCAAAGTAACTGAAGTATTTCCTGATGTAGTTAAAGTAGTTGTATGTGCACCAGAAGTAGTGAATGCACCTCCAAGAGTTAACCCGCCCCCAAGTGTAATTGTCTTATCGCCATTTTTAATATCGAATGTTAATAGTCTATCTTGGGTAAGAGCAGTTGTACTAGTCGATGCGAATCTTGTATCATAACTTGTAGTTGTAGTATCTCTAAGACCGAACGTAGAAATCTTAGTAAGAGATGCAGGTCCAGTAATAGTAGGACCAGTAATAGTAGGAGACGTTAGTGTTTTATTAGTAAGAGTTTGAGTAGCACCAATACCCACAAGAGTTTCACCAGAAACGGCGGCATTAATCTGGTTAAATGTCGAAACTAAAGTGTTATTTGATAGGTTAATGGTTTTATTCGTTAAGGTTTGGGTAGAAGTTAGATATGCAACTTTTGAAGAATCTACATTGATGGTAGCAGTAGCTTCATGAGAACCACTACCGGTTACTATAATACCATTACCGTGAATAACCCCAGCTAAGTATGGCCCGCTAGTACCGGAGTCTAGCGGGATTACCGATGCATCGATGATATTTGTAACCGTAGCAGAATCTAGACCTTGAGCTAGAGACGTGCTTAAGAAACTGCTTAGTTTAACTACCATTCTTTATTCTTTCTTTATGCCTGAGCTTCAGACCATCTTAACATTGTTGACACCCGAGCGTTACCTGTAGTAGTTCTAATATTAATAGCTAGAATGTCAGGACCATCTGGGAATTTAAAGTCACCTCCCAATGGTGCGCCCGTAAGTTCTTTTAGATCGGTAAGAGGAAGCGTTTCAGAAATAGATCCCGTATCTGCACATGGGAACACCGCACCGAAGATCTGTTCACCGGGTAGAGCATATGTTCCAGTTGAATATGTAACCGATGTGGCAATCTGAGCAAAGCTAGGCTGTCCACCATCCGCTTGGGATGTTAAGCTTTGCCACGTTGCTGATACATAATTCCTTGGATTTAGAATGCCTTCAACGATAATAGCACCTGAAGAAGTACCGTTCGCTCCGGCAATTGTAATAGCCTGTAGCAATAGTTGTGATCTATTCAAAAGCTGTTTAGCCCCCAGTCGTCCAACTAGCCCGTTATCAACAGAAGGAGCCAAACGAATTAAGAACTGAGTTAGTTTAGTTGTAGTTGTATAGATATGTTCACGTTGAAAGTTAAACATATAACCACGATCATATGTAAATCCACCATCCATCATTAAAGCTGAACCCCAGTGAGTTAGGGTCGGCGAACAGGTATTGGAAACCTCTAATACCCCGGTTCCAGATGTATGAGGAACTGCCGAACCCGCGGTTAGGTTATTAGTAGAACCCTGTTGATATTGTACTAATGTACCGGCTCGAGTACACCCAGTAAAGTTACCGGGCCCGTCAGTAGCAGATCTCCCGGTATAATTGATAATTTCGTTGTCAATATATAAGGTACCGGTGTCCGTAAATTCCTGAAGATCTGCACATGGAATTGTCGTAGCAGATGAATCGATATTAGAAGTTAAGTAAGTTAAAGGCGCATCATTGTCAATAGAGTAACGAACCGGAAGGTTGCCGGATCTCATATAGGCTTCATTATTTACGTTGTTATTTTTAATTCTATGGACATATACCCACTTACCATCAGAACCGCGAACCATAAAGTGAATAAAGCCTGCACCATACCAAGAATATTCAATGCCGACCATCTGCATTTTATTAAAGTTCCAGTTATATCCGGAAGGGCCTGTACCATCGCATTTGTCAAGGTTCCACTTCACTTGCGGAATTCTTCTTTCAGTAATCGCCTGCGCACGCACGCCTGAAGCAGTAATACCTCTATAGTCTGGAGAAATATAAATCTGGGTATTACTTACTACTTGTGTAACAAAGTGGGTCATACCTCTGATAATAATTCTTTCACCGGCATGGAGTTGTTCCGAGAATCTGGTATTGGTGCCAGTAATTGACTGACTATTCTGAGTGACCGCCAAAGTACCGGAAATATTATTAGTTGATGTACGAGAAACGCAGAACATTTGGTTGCCGTCAAATTCGAAGAACACGCCGTTTTGGTCATCGAATAATCCACCACGAACCGCAGCACCAATCCAAGATTTTACGTAAACCGAGGATCTTGCCGCAAGAACTGCAGTTGTATCGCCTAATGCTCCAGTAGCTAAAACTTTAAATGTATAGTCGTCTACAATACTATCAACGGTATATTGGCCTTCATATCCACTAGTTAATACCCCAGAAAGTTGAACGACGGCGCCGGGCTGAAGGCCGTGATCAATATCGTCGGTTTTAACAGTAATTTCTGATCCTGAAGTAGTTCCGGATGCCGTAATGCTTTGGATATCATAGTTCGGTGCAAATAATGTACCCGAAGACCAAAGGAAACCTTTACCAGATTGATATCTGAAATACCGTTTGGTTTGACGGACCACCTGAGCCGCATATGTTGGGGTTTTTGTAGAAAGAATAACACCACCATCAGCAGGTCTATGAACAATAGTAGAGTTAGAAAGTGCATAGAAAGTGGCATTAGAAGGAGAAGTAACTGAAGCACCCGGTCTTGCAGTATACGTCAATGAAGTTAAACTAGGGGTAGATTTAATAAAGAATGGACCAGAGGCATATGATACATTTGTACCAGAAGCGATATCAACGTGGATATTTGTTCCTGGAATTAGACCATGAGGGGCAGAAAAGTTAACCGTAATTACAGATGGATCAGAACCATCTGATGAAACGCTGCTTACGGGAATACTCGCATTTTCATATAAAGCCCCTAATTTTACTAGAGTTTCTTCTGTATATAATGATTGACCACTGGCTGTACCTACTAAGCCACGAGCAAAATAACTAAGGCTAGTAGAAGACGGAACAGCATAGATAATAAAACTACCATCGGCACGAGAGAATCCTGACGTACCGGCATTTAATCCGGATACGTTTACTACATTACCAACTGAAAGACCGTGGCTTGTTGTGAATGTAACAGTAATAACACTATTTGTAGTAGAAGTAGTCTGATAATCTGTTGTCATAGTGCTAACAACTAGATCAACACCCGGTAATTCATATACTGATGGATAACCTTTCACAGTACCATAACCAGCCCATTTAGTAGGTTGCAGGCCATATTCAAAGTCAGCATCGATCATTGCCTGTGGATTAGATACCCGCATACGTTCAATAGCGTCTGTACCAAATGCCCATGGTCTAATTGTTTGCCCGTAATCTTCTTGATCTTCAACATAAATTTGTAGTTTATCAGTTGAACTCATTGCAGAAGCATTATACTGCAAAGTAAATGTGGTATAACCATCATGAGCCTGAGTAATCCTAGGGAAGTTAGTACCATCAGCTTCTGTAAATACGGCAGTAGTTCCGGCAAATGAAGCATCTGCAAAGTTATATAAAACAACATTATCGGTTACGTTAGTAATCAAAAGAAGTTTATCTAAAGTATATCGACCAGGAACTTCAATTGTTGCAGATCCAGCAACTCCCGGTGTAAAATAATATTCTCTAATAAGCTTTTTAGCCATTATAAATTTCCTATCCTAGTGCAATTGCATATGCGATTGATTGTGTTTGTGTTGCAAAACTAGCAACGTCTGCTGAATCACCTTTTAATCCCTGTGGTCCTCTTTGACCGATAGATGAGTAAATGTTCCATGTGTTATTTATGTAGATAAATTCAACTATACTTTGTCCCAAATCTAATTCAAAGTTATCAGAATATCCTTCGATCGTCGAACCGTTACGATTAACTAAGACCGTATTAGCGCCACTCCAGTTAGATACATCGATTAATTTAACATAATCCCCCGTTGTAGGATTAATAGGCAAGGTACATTGTACCTGCCCGTTCGTTGTATTTACTGCATATCTACCAGCTGAAACAGCAGTGAAATCGGAATCATATACGGTATAATTCGTCGAGAATACTCGGAAGTCAGAATCGAAGCCAAGATATTGACCGCGTAGCCTACCAAAGTTCCAAGTAGGAAGATTCCAACCAGGTCCTCCAATATTAATAGTAGTTGCAGGTGGGGAACTATCTAAGGTGTCCTGAATCAATCCATCAAAGACATACCATTCACCGTTTGTAGCATCACGAATAAAACCAGTGTGACGGGATGTTGTACCACCATCATCAGAGTAGTGACCAATAATACCGATATCCACTACGTCGTCAGTATTACTATCTGCAACGTGAATGAATGAGCTATTAACAGAAAGCGTAGACTGTGATACAGTTGTTTGAGTACCAGCAACGTAAAGGTCGCCTTCGATAACCACGTTATTCAGAACAGTCATACCGCTGAATTGGACGGAGTCGTTGGTGCCTACTGCTTGCCCAATGCTAATTTGACCGTTAGTAAGTGTTACGCCCGTACCCGCGCTGAAGTGCGACCGCACCTCCGCCGCGCTCGGGCCCGTATACGTAAGAACGCCAGTAGTAGCATTATATGTAATAGAACCGTCACCACCATTATCACTTATGCTAATTGCATGACGAGCAGTAGATGTTGTGGTAGCAGAGTCGTAATACTTATTAGTAGAACCTTGTGGAAGATCGTCAGTAGTCGAAGCACCAAGATCAGAATCAAATCTTGCTGTAGTATAATACTTATTTGTGCCTTCTGCAAGAGCAGTAGTAGTGTGGTTAGCAATGCTAGAAACGGTGCCAGTTACGCCCCCGATAAACTTACCAGTGCCATTTGTACCTGCTGTGATATTATTTGCAACAACGATATCCTGTGCTCTGATAGTCTTATCAACACCTAGACCCCCGACCAGCGTAACCGATGCCGAGGTTTTTGTGGTTGCTTCAGTTGAAGATTTAAATGAAGTATTACCAGTATTTGCTGCGATTGTAAGAAGATCGTCACCTGTGGTTAAACCAATAGGGCTGGTGCCCATATTTTTTCTAAATGCAAATCCAGTTGCAGCAGCTTGAGTACCAAATACGAATTGAGAATTAGGAGTAACTCCGATAGCATGCGTATATTTGTTATGAACACCGATACCAATAATAGAGGCTGTGGTAGAATCTTGAGATACAAATTCAAATAAGGTTTCAGTACTATCTCCTAGACTTCTATCATGATTGAATGAAAGTCCGCCGTATTGCTGACCGTAAATAGGAGAACTATCTACAGTAACCGAATTAAACGTAACATCCGCAGTTGTTCCAACATCCTGTCCAATTGCGATCTGGCCTGAAGTAATTGTAACACCGGTTCCTTGGGAGAAGTGGGCTCTGACTTCTGAAGCGGAAGGTCCAGTATAGGTAATAACACCAGTTCCGGAATTATAGGCGAGAGATCCATCCCCGCCAGCATCTGTTACCGAAATAGCAGATCTTGCTCTGGCATTAGTAAAGTATTGGTTTGTACCTTCAGCTAAATTTGTAGTAGTATTATCGGCAAAATCAGAATCGAATCTTGCTGTAGTATAATACTTATTTGTTTCACCTTCAAGAATATCATCTGTATCAGGAATATGATCTTGTCTAACAAAGATAGAACCATTAATCCCATCTTTTTTAGTAACAACAGCAATTTGTTGAACGTGATTTCCAACGGAGGGCTTAACGTTGGTTAAAGCGCCTTTAGTCGAAGTATGCATATAGAGGAAATCGCCTTCATTAAATGCAGACGTATCAATACCTCTAACTTTACCGTAGATAGTAATATATCCAGCTTCATCTGAATTAAAATCTTGAGTAGTAATACCCAAAATCTTTTCAGGGTCAAATCCTACAGAATTAGGATCACACTTAGAAATCCAAATAGTATCAAATCCGGCACTATCGAACATAACCAACGAACCGTCTGGAATGATTTCAGTCGATTTAACATACATATGTTGTTCTTGGCCAACTTGCAGGGTAACACCTGTTCCTGCATAAGCTAAGTCAACCGTATGATCAACGTTATTCCAACTAAAGGTCGCATTGTTACCTAGTCCGATAGCTGTTAAATGACCGTCACCGATATCGGAATCCGCTCTGGATCTATAATAAAATTTATTAATTGAACCTTCAGAGAAGTCATCAGTTGTATTAGGTCTTCCTGTGATATTAGACCATGCTACTGAACCGATAAATTCTGAAGCTTGTACTGGGGCAAGAGTATATCCTGTAGCACTTGTATTAACATAGGTGCTATCGATAAACTGTTGAGTTGAACCTTTAAAGAATTTCCAACGACCGTCTGTAGCATCATGGAATACACCAGAGTTTAGTGTTTGCCCGCCTGAGTAATAGCTACCAATAAGACCCACGTCAACGTATGTTGTCGCACTATCGTTAAGAATAATAAGTGGGCTGGCAGTAGAAACCGAAGCAACGTTATTAACGGTTTGCGTTCCAGTAACCGTTAGGTTTTCAACCGTGACCGAAGCAAAGTTTACGCTGTCTTTATTATAAAGGTTCGTCCAATTAAGTAAACCGTCAAATTCCCCAGCTTTCAGCGTTGGGAGATTAAAGCTAATGTGGTTCGTATTGATCGTGCTACCAATAGCCTGATTATATCCATCAAATACTGTAATAGCTTCTGTAGAAGCATCTCTGAAAATACCAGCAAATAAACTATCGGCATCATAATAGTTAAAGAAAATACCTACGTCAATAGCATCACTTGGGTTACCATCGGCAAGGAAGATCTTCGAATCAGAGACGGTCAGCGTTGCTTGGTTAACGGTCGTCGTAGTACCTTGAACATTAAGATTACCCGTAATATCAGCATTAGTAGCAGAAAGATCCCCACTTATACTAATATCAACAACAGTACCACCAGATAGAAGTGATCTAACAGAGCTATCTTTATAGTAAAGATTGGTAGAACCTTCGCTTAAATTATCTGTTGACTTTGTAGCTAATCTATTATCAAAATCGGTATTCTTATAAGTTGTAACACTGAATTGACCTGTAGAAGAATCATAAGAAATATCACCTGTTACTGAGAATAGGTTTCGTACTTGTTGATTCGTTCTTTGGGTAAAGCTAAATTGCCCAGTAGAAGAATCATATGCAAGATCCCCGGAAACTGAGAATAGATCCCGCACACCTTGATCCGTCCGCCCAGTATAGGAGAACTGACCGGTGGCAGAATCATATGCAAGATCGCCTGCAACGCTAAAGATATTTCTTATATTAGCACTATCAAGGACGTTTGGTGTATTTGTAAAATTGGTATAATCTAAGTAATATCCGGGAGAAGCACTATCAAGAGTAATAGCATTAACTCCGAGACCATTAATAAATCCAGATGTTACACGATTATCAATTGCAGTATATGCACGGTTATCAGTAAAGTAAAGATTCGTAGAACCTTCACCTAAACTATCAGTAGTAGCAACACCAAAACGAGTATTAAAATCAGAATCGAATTCTGACTTAGTATAATAATCCGTATTATAACTAAATGTACCAGTAGAGGAATCATAAGAAAGATCCCCGCCAGCATTGAATAACGCCCTGACCTGAGTATCGGTTCTCTCAGTATAAGAAAATACGCCAGTTGCCTGATTATAACTTAATGAGCCAGAAGCACCGAATAATGCTCTAACTTCAGAGTCTGTAATTTCAGGGGTTTCTGTAAAGCTAAACTGACCAGTAGCAGAATCATATAAAAGATCACCAGAAACACTAAAGATTGATTTAATGTTATCAGAATCTAAATTTTGTCCTGCTGGAACGTTAGTTAGATTATTATAATCTAAATAATAAGAACCTAACTGACCATTTAACGTTTTTGCGTCAATGTGTTTATTATTTAAATAGCTTGAATCAATAAGGGAATACACTTCCGCAGGAGTAGTATAAGCACTATCTGCATATGCAAGAATACCACTCTGAAGATTGGCTCCGATGATTGCAACACGATCAGAGTCAATAAAATGTTTAATTTGGTTGGAAGAGTTTTTATAATAGAGTCTACCATCGGCATAGTTAAGAGCAACTTCACCGTAATCAAGATCTCCTACTGCCGGCGCATTAGAAGATACCGAAGATTTTTTAAGTATAATCTTAGTTGTAGACATTTATTATATCTTCCTTAAAAAAGGTATTAGTTTAAAGTCTGGGATATAAAAATATCCCAGACTGTTTATATATTAGTAAGTACCGCCGTCTAAAACTGATACAGTAACAAGACCACCGGTAACTGTAAACTGATCAGAGTCAAAGTTTGCAACACCCTTATTAGTAACCGAAGCATCTTCGGCTGCAATAGTAAAGGTACGAGAGCCGACGTTATAAGATAGATCAATGCCTTCGCCCTCGAATAGAGAAGTAGCAATAAGATCCAAAGTAGCATGGCTAAGTTTAGTACCAGAGAAATAAACGGTATTTGTCCCACCGATTGAATCAGCAAACTCTAGACCTTTATTGAGATCCCAACGATCTGTAGCGCCATCGTATAGAATGGTAGCTTTAGTGCCAGAGTAGCCAGCACCACCGATCGTAATACCGGCACCATCCGCAGCAGCAGCATTTGCAGCAGAATCAGCAAGTACTAGATTTAGATCGTTGATAGAAACTGTTGTCGAGTTAACAGTTGTGGTACTACCTTGAACAACTAGATCACCGCGAATAACAAGTTGACCAGCAAAGCCACCGGCAGAATCACCAACTGGAGCTGGGTCAATGTATAGTGAATTAGAAGCTGAAAGGTTAGAAATAACACTTCCGTCGATCTTGATATCATCAACGATAAGAGAAGTTAATCCGTCAACATCAGTTGTCGCTGCACCTAGGGTTAGGGTAGAAGAACCTAAGGTGATAGTAGAATTAGCAAGCTGTGCATTCGAAACACCGCCTTCTTTAATTCTAACATGACCGGCAGTTACAATAAAGTCGCTATCTTCGAAGCTTGCAATACCTTTATTAGAGGTAGTTGCATCTTCACCTGAAATGGTAATAGTTGTGCCTGAAGCAACTGTATTAATACCTTCGCCAGCTGCGATAGTTAAATCAGAATCAAGGATTGATACTGAACCAGTACCAGTCTCGCCTGCAAGGTTAAGTGTAGTAGCAACGCTAACAGTACTTGCAGCAGTTAAACGACCCTGTTGATCAACCGTAAATGTTGGAATAGCAGTTGCAGAACCGTATGAACCTGGAGAAACTGAAGTATTATCAAGATTAATTGTAACAGTATTATTTGTTACGGCAGATGATAGACCAGTTCCGCCAGTAATTGTAACGGCCGAATCCGCTAGATTAACGGTGTCTGAACCCGTGTCACCATTTACTGTAAAATATGATGCACCTGAAACCGCATCAACATAAGCCTTTGTAGCAGCATCTGTAGAAAGGGTTGGAGTTGCAAGATTCTTAATCTGATTGCTGCTAGCATCAATATCGCCAGTAGGATTAAGAATTAAATCACCAGAAGTAGTACTAATGGTATTACCATTAATATCGACGTTATCAACAATTAACTGATCAATCTTGCTACTACCATCTGTGATAATAGCACTGTTGGCAGTAAGAGTACCGGGTGTATGATCCGCAAGATTTGCGAAATAGGCACCACCGATAACTTCTACGGTTGTTGCGTTACCCGAACCATCATCGCCTTTACCAAAGAATAAGCGATCACCGAAGTTAGCTGATGTACCGGTACCGGCTGAGTATGCTAATTCACCGGTTTTAAGCGTTCCTGGCGCAGCGGTACCGGTAGACCTTTTAATCCTAATAATGGACGCCATTAGTAGCTTCCTCCGTTAATATTTTGATTTTCTAAATCGTTAGAAGCTGTCCACTTACTAGTTGAAGAATTATATATTAAAATGCTTCCGTTAATTTTACTTGTCGTATCTACATCACCAAGTGTTTCAATGCCAGCACCCGCAGCATTTACTCTCCGAATTGGAGTACCAACCTTAATTGTTTTTACAATAGTAGTTTGGTCTGGTACAACTCTTTGAACTAGTGTTTGGTTGCTAGTTACCGTAATCGCCATTCTATCACCTCGTTACTGACGGAGTGACTTGGGCTCTACCCTCCAAAATTCTTTCAATAACAGTATTTCCATCACTGTCAAGATATGAAAGTTCCACATCATAAACGTACCGACCCGCTTTAAGCAGATCAGTTTGGGTATTATTTAAAGAGATCGTAAGGATTCCGTCTTCTTCTGGTACAGAAATAATAGACGTAAAAGAAACCGTATCATCACTATCACTAGTGTAGGTTTTCTTTAGCTTTGCGGATACTGAATATCCGGTAAGGTCTTTCTTAGACCCATCCTTATCAACGCAGTGTATTTCGACTGCCACATCAGACCCTTGGTCGATGGTAAATTCTTCGTACTGGGCCATGAAATACCTTTCGATTTCTTTGTCGGACGCGCGATCACGCCCCTGCTCCATATGTTAGTATTATTTATAATAATTTACATTTTAAAATTTTACTAATCCGGATTTATATTCAGGATTTTCAATTTTGGATGGATCGACAACGAAATAGTTATAGGTAAATCTTTGGCCTTTGCTAGTATAATCATGCCAAGTTACATCGTTCTTTCCGCAGAATACGAATAATCTGTTAGGCTTCCAGTCAACTTCTGCTACAACCTCACCGTCTTTTTCTGCATAAATCCGAGTACCATTATTGTCTTCCCCCAGATATAATACCGCAGACATAATCTTGAATTCAGAATCGACGTGCATAGGATGCACAAAGTTGGCTTTAGTAGAAGTTAAATGTATAAACTTAGCTAGGTTATAATATCCTCTTTTTTCATTAAAGTAGTTCATGTAATTCTTAATCTGCGGAGTTGGATCATGATCCAAGATATAGCGGTCTACATCTTTCGTACTATCTTTAAAAAGGGATTTACATTGATCCAACAAAGAGTTATATTGATCTTCCGGAAGAAAGTTATCGGTATAATAGTATTCCCACGGTTTATTAACTTTCATTTTATTTATCCCTAGGATGATTTAACAGATAAGAATCCGTTGAGGGGCATTCTATTGAAAATCTAGATAAACGATCAAGATTGTCTATAATTTCTTTAATATGATCTGGGCTATTTGTATCTATCATACTAATGACTGGATAATTGTAAAGTTTTCCATCCGGAAAAAGATGTTGTACTCTTCCACTATCAGATATTGTTCTACCATATAGATGATTTTTAATATCCATATATCTTTCAGATAAGTCCATAGTATCTGCAAACGGATTACGATAAAGAATAGAATGATCTTTTGCTGGTCTACCTATCCCAATAGTAGGAATACCTATGTGCGGCGCCAAAGAATAAAAAGAACCGGTATAAGAAAAATGTGCTTTTGCTTTTAAAAGAGTTCTATACACATCTTCATATTTTTGTGTATAATCTAGATATTTAATGTCTAAATTTTTTTCCGAAGCATAAGTCTCGATTGTATTAATACATTTTTTTATATTAATTCTATTCCAAGAAACTTTATTAGGATTTGCTTCGGGTTTTTGAAATGTGATATAGTTTTCTGTATTATTTTTATTCCATTGTTCTTTTGTCGGCCATAACCAAAACAGACTAAATGTTCCATCAATGTTAATATCCATCTCCTCACCGGTATAGACAGATATTCTCATTCCTATATTTGGAAGTTTAAAATTGTTAATCATCCAATAGATTCGATCCACAGATGATTCGCTATCTTTATGCCCATAGATATTCCAAAAACAAGCGGGGGTTAATAATAAGACTATATTAACTATATCTGTCGATCGCATTAGTCCATCTTGCTGCATAAGATGCGCATCACAAAACATTTTTCCTATTTTAGATACTTGAGTTACCACTGTGTGGATAGAATGCCGATCAAATCTTACGATATAACTCTGGCCTAATTCTGCTCTTTTCCCATCAGATTCACAATTAATATAAATGGTTTTTAAATGTTCAACATGCATATTGCCTAAAGTCCATATATTCGTCTGCTTCACATGCCCATTTACTCTTTTTACGAGAGGCTACGTGTTCATCACCATATTGAGCAATGGGACTAGAAAAGAATTCCTCTTGGTATATTTTTTCGTATTTAGAAAGATCTTTTGCAGCGTCGATCTCTGGCCACATACTTTCTTTAAAATATGCGTAATATTTAAATTTCTCAGTAAGATCCTGCATTTCATCCAACTGCAAATAGGGTTTCGGCATTCTCATAAATGGTAACCCCTGGAATCCCCCGTTGCTACCAATCTGATCCTCTTTAATAAATCCATGCTCTAGTGCTACTTTCCTTAGACCAGTACCATGATATGGAACAAATAAAGAAACGCCCAATCCATCATATCCTCCGATATCTTTACAGAGTCTAGCAGTATCCATTACCATAGATCTGGTTTCTAGAGGTAAACCAATAATAACATTCATACCATAAGGAATACCAGAAGCATTCATGATTTCTGCCTTTTTATAATATACTTCTTGTCTCACATTTCTTTTTAGATAATTAATACGATAATACTCATTACCGCTTTCTAAACCGAACTGGATTCTTTCACAATGTCCCTCTTTCATTGCGGCAAGAATCTCTTCATCAATATCGTCAAATCTAGTATTACACCACCAGGGAATACCAGCATCTTTTAAAATATCTAAAAGAGGAAACAATTCCCTTTTTGGCCTAGCAGTAAACGAATCATCTAAGATAAACCAGAATTGAGGATTATTATCTTTAATAGTTCTTTCTATTTTTCTTTTAACAGAATCTAAAGAATCTCTTCTTACAAATTTTTTATCCATATCACGAGTAGTAGGAGAATTGCAATATGTACAGCTATATGGACAGCCCCTATAAGTTTCTAATTGTAGTGTTCGTCTAACTTTTCCTCCTATAGGTCTATAGAATCTTTTTTCACTAAACAATCTGTAATTAGTATAGTACTCGGACAAGTCTACTAGAGGCTGTGGAGGATTTTTTAATATTGTGCCATCTTCATTTTTAATCCACAATCCCTTTACATCCTGAATAGATTCGCCGCCCTTCATTTTACGAATAACATCTCTTACGACATATTCGCCCTCATATCGACACATAACTTTTACTAGTGGATTGGCAATAACAAGATCAGGTGCATTAATAGGAAATACGCCGCCCACAATATGAGGAATATTTAGGTGGTTAACCGATTCTAACATTTTCATACCATCAAAGTAAGTATCCTCGACGATGGATAATAGAATTAAGTCCGGTTTATATTCATTGACCTTTTTCACAAAATCAGGAATCATTTCTTGTGTAGGCTTTAACATTTCAAAGGCGTCTTCGTAATCAACCATAGCTCTACCGGCACCCAACTGTTCTTTACGAGTCTGGGCATCTGCAAAGCTTGCGTCATCATATGTTGATGTTTCGAATAGCTGAAATTCAACTTCTTCCCTGTCGCAAATATCAGTAAAGTATGCTACTGATAAAGGTGGACTTAGCATCATGGGAAGATTTGGATAAGCCATTAATATTTTCATATTCTAAACTCTTTCATACTGAAAGCCCCTCCAGTTAATTTGTCATAACTTGTTTCAAAGTTAGACCAAACCAATGCTTCTGGCGCGTCATATAACATATCACAGTTTTTGCAAAAGTCGATTTCATCAAAGCGATGGTCTCTATGCATTTGTCTTAGCCATTGATATTTATCCCCGTTCCAAACCTCTTCTATGGTTTGATCTGATAAATGACCTAAGACGCCTTTGCTATCTTGTCCCAATACCATACAGCAAGGAACCACGGCACCTTGTTTACCATCATTCCCGCCCGCGCGAACAATTAGGTCAGGAGAAAATGGTCTACCGCAAGATCTTTTCTCTGGTTTCTTTCTCCAGTTAATCTCATCATACACCCCGGACCAATTGTGCATTTTCCAAATTGAAGACTTAATACCGGGAACATGATTAATCCAATTATTCTGATATTCCTGGGATTCAAACTCTGCTTGATTATTATCTAGTATAAGATGATAAGATCCAATTTTACCTGCGCCTCCATATTCAATAGCGGCATTAGCGTTATCCATAACTTCATAAAAAGCGTCTTTGCTCATCCACTTGTGATAAAGTTCTGGATTATAACCAGTAACAGAAATACGAGCGAAATGCAATCCTGCATCTACTACTCGTTTCATTAGATCATCTTTAAACCAAAAGCCATTCGTAATAAAACACATTCGGAATCCACGATCAGTACCAGCCTGAACATAATCGGCAAGTCTTTTATTCATAGTCGGCTCACCAGAACCTTCGAGATAGATTTCTTCTACCTCACTATCTTTTAACTGATCGAGAGTATTACAAAACAAATCGAAGTTCATCATTCGTTTAAATGGGGATTCTCTACCACCCATTTCTAATGACTGTGGACAAAACTTACATGAATAGTTGCATGATCCACATACTTCAATTACTGCCTTTTTAATCGGCAACATAGTGGGTTCCTTATTCGTCTAAATCGTCTTCGTAAATAAAATTATAAGTTCGATCCGGTTCCTTTTTGCGGAATCTACTTAAAAACAGTAGGATTCTATATTTCCAAATTCTTAGTTTTTTTATTTTCATAGAGTTGATCCTATATGTTTGATAAAATGTTCAGCCATAAATTCTTGACCTAATTTATTTGGGTGCCCATCCGTTGGCGATATAACATGTTTATCATGCTCATCCCAGTTCCAATTTGTTAAAACATGACCGCCAAAGGTTTCTATAAATGGCCATCCGATAATCTTAGAGTAATATTTAGGGTCTTGATCTATCTTTTTAAAATATGGATTTTTTAAAAATTCTGTGTTAAAATTATCTCTGTCTACCATATAAGGATCTTTTAAATCGAAATTTCTGACTTGCGATATATATTTTGCATACCTAATTCCTTGGTATCTGTCAAAGCTGAATTTTCCGTCAACTGATGTTGGTGAAGGAAGTGTTACACCTGAAGCGTGGGGAGCAAACGCAAGACCCACTGTAATAGGAATATTTAAAAGTTCACAGGTATCTATTAATCTAATTAATAGTTTAAAGTTATAATCTATAAAGAGTCTGGTATCAAAATAAATTTGAAGACCCAAATCTATGATATATCTTCTTATATTATAATCTTCAGCACTCTGATTAGGATCTGGATATCCGTTTTCCATTGAAAACTGAACAAATTGATCGTAGGACATTTGATTCGAAGAAGAAAAAACTCTAAAATTTTCATCTTCTGGAAATTGCGCATAAAATCTATAAAATTCCGTCATTGCATATAATAAATGCTTGGGTTTATTATTTTTTTTCTTTATTAGAACATCTATAATTTTATCAAATTGGGAATCGTTAGCTCCTCCACCTACTCCCACATTATTAACTCTTATATTGTAATGTTTTCCTACTAATGCGGGCCACACTGGAAAATCATATTGATCAGCCGTGAAACTGCAGCCTCCGCAAAGAATATAATCATTCATTTATTCTATCCCTATATTCTTTAAGAAAGTATTTTTTAATTAACATTTGACCATTTCCATTAGGATGCCTATCTAAAAGCGATATCCTATATGGTGTTGTTTCATAAGTATAATTATTATCTTTCTCTAAACGACTTATAATATGATCTAGATAATATCCCCCTAACTCTGGAAAAAATGGCCATCCGATTGGTCTATCTTCTCTATCATCTATATTATTAAAATATTGATTACCCATTAAAGCTTTGTGAAAAAGTTTATAATTAAAAAGGTTCAAACCGTTGATTTTGCCTTCCGATTGTAATTTTTTAATATAATCTGGTATTCTATTTTCAATTGCGTAAAATCCAGTAGGGGTTAACCCTTGCATTATAAAAAGAGGAATATTCATAGAATCACAAATCATATATAAGTATTCAACAGGTCTTAGATTAGAACTTATAATAGTTTCCGGCTTCATACTATGCCGGTTGGCTTCTATTTGATATTTTGTAAATGCAAGTTTTAGTTTTAAATGCTTTATATGATCACTTTCTTTAATAGAAGGATCATAATTTTCCATACCTTTAATAACATTTCTTAATTCTATTTGATCATGTGTTATCTTATTTTCCTCAATTTTTGCATAAAGTGATGTTAATTCATTAGTAGGGTTAAAATTTACTGCTCCTAAAATATGATGCCTATCCCAGCCAGATAGTAATACAAATACAGCTTTTGGTTTTTCTTTAGCTGCAAATAAATAATCTACTGTTTCCATGCAAATTCTATGATTACCATGGCCATTAGATCCCAAGTTGACTACATCACAATTTAAATCTATCCCAAGAAGTTCTGGCCAAAATAAAAAATCAATTATAACATCTGGATCTACATAGGGTTTATAATTTTTATTAGTATAACTACACCCGTGAGCTAAAATATAAGACATTAAAAAACCTTTACTTTATATTCTTTTTCGAAATCTTCTGCATCTTTCTCATTATTAACGATTGGCTGTCCTTTAATATTTAGGGATGTATTAAGTAACATAGGGCAGGATGTTTGTTCGTACCACTCTTCAAGAATAGGTCGCAATATAGATTTACAATCAGACTTTACTATTTGTACCCGCGCGGTACCGTCCACGTGCGTCACGCTCGCGTGATCGTGCTTTGCGATTGCGACGTATTGCATATATTCATTCATAGGACCTTCGAAATAGTCCTCAGCAAATTCTTCCAGGATCGCCGGCGCAAAGGGTCGAAATTTTTGTCGCCGCTTAATTTGATTAACCGTATCCTTAACATCTCGTCTAGGGTCAGCAAGCAAGCTACGATTGCCAAGGGCACGAGGGCCAAACTCACCACGACCATTTGCAATGCCACAATAAGAATGATCAATAAGATGTTGTACAACTTCTTTAACATTTACATTCCTCCTGATATCATATCCTAGATATGGCCCTTGCCAATCTAGCATATGTCCATTAATTGCTGCTGCAGCACCCAACGATGATCCGGCATCACCGGGACATGGCATAATCCACATATCCTTAAACATGGGTCGGATCTTAGAATTAGCCACGCAGTTTAAAGCCACACCGCCGCCATAGCAAAGATAGTCAGAATACTTTCTGGCTTTTTCCATAATGTGAAGAATCTCTTGTTCTACTCTTAACTGTGCGCTTGCAGCGAGATCTTCATAGTTATCTCCGAGATCTAAATCTCTCGCCCCTCTATGACAATTCGAATCAAATACATGATATAAAGATTGTGTCGGCTTACCGAATGCAGCCATACCCATAAGGATATACTCATCCTCCATAGGTTTTAGTCCGACGTAATCTGTAATAGCACTGTAGAACAAACCAATAGATTTGGGGTATTTCATACTCCAAACCTTTTTCTTCTTCCACCAAATAGATGCCGTATCCCACTCGCCGATTGCGTCAATTATAACACAAACTGGTTCACTTGTAAATGGTCTAGTATAATAGGCTGCGGCTGCATGAGACCAATGATGTTCTACATAATGATCATGCTTAGGCATAGATTTCCATTTCTGCCCAGCATATAGTCTACGAAGATTCTTTTTAAATGGCTTTTCATAATATACTGACTCGCCTTTAATCTCCCAGTCTTCAATGCGATGTCTGTCGTTTTTCTTACGACTTATCCTTTCAGCATGTTCAGCAAATAGGATCTGATCATCCTCAATATATGCTATAGCCGCATCATGAAATCCGTATGATAATCCAGTATACATTACATAGCCATCGCGTCTTTTAAGTCGGGTTGGATATCAAAAATATTAGAACCTCTAACCTTATTTAAATTATTTGTATAATCTGTAAACGCTTGATAATAATTTCGTTTTTTCTCTTTGTCCCAATCGTTCATTTCTAATTCATAAGAGTTTAAATTAAGTAGGTTTTTAATTATAGTCTTATATGGATAGTATCGTAATCCCTTTTCCGGATGAAAATATTTATCCTCAATAAATTTTTTTTCTGCTTGTCTCTCTGTATGTTTAACCTCGGTATAAAAGTCTAAAATATATTCATCTAATATATCCTGACTTAGTAGTTTAGGAGAACCATAATAAGGAGATTCTATAATATTTTCGAAATTGATTTTAGTAAGATAAGGCTTATCTTTAAAATACTGATAGATTTCTTTTAACCTAAGTATATTCCAAACGGAGACAGTAACTTGAATAGCAAATTTCGCTTGCGTTTCTTTGTAATATCTTTCCATAGTTTTTACGGTAGTCTGAAAAGCCCCACCTCGAATCCAATCATAGGTTTCTCCGACCCCATCAATACTAACCGAAAGAGAAATTTTATTACCTTGTTTATGTAAGGCTTTCATAATATCCAGATTTTCTTTTGACATGGTGTGCATATTACTAACAATAGTTATCTTGCAATTTTTATTCACGCCGATTAAACTTTTTAGGATCTTTGTATTTGCTTTATCCGCAAATGGTTCACCGCCTTTAATCATTAGGACTTCTAAGTCAGGAATAACTTTTAATACTTTTTCTAAGTCATGATCAGATATTTTATTTAGAGCATTAGGATCGAGAGGCGTACCGAGCACCTGCTCATGAATTTTATGCCACATTGAACTAAAATAACTGTTGCACATCGCACAACTAAGATTACAGATATTACTAGTGGTAACTTCTAAAAATCTAAATTTTAGATTATCTCTATAATATTCGTAAGGTTTATCTAATTGGGTTTCAAACCAATGTACATTCGACTCTCTGTTTAGTTTTTTATCGCGTATGCATCCATAGCATTCAGTGATATTATCCCAGCCCTTATCATTATTAATCTCTCTATAATTTTTATATTTTTCATCTAGGAAAAAATCCTTAATTGAACTAATATCAGATAATTTAGTGCCGACCCTTCTTGAATTACAGCACAACGCAATCTCACCTTTAGGATCTAATGTAAATCCAACAACAGGCGCAATACATGATTTAGGATATACTTTCATAAGTTTTCCAATGCTTCAGGTAAGGTTATTTCATACTCATCTGCATGAATATCTATTTGGTATCTGATAGGGTCTTGTACTATTCTTTTCCATTCTTGATGATATCTAATTAAATGGCCATATTCAGGATAAGATACGAATCCAATAGCATGATCTGGAAGTCTTTCGTAAGTTCCACCAGGAATTCTATTAATTTTATCGCGGCTAAGCTCGGTCTTGCCAATATCCCTATGAATATCTAGATAATTAAACCGTCTTCCAATGTATAGAGTTTTAGTGCCACAAATAGCGGGGATATAACTAGTTGCACCAAGATATCCTATATGGGCCTTTGCTCCAAGCATAAAATTATATACTTCGTCGATTGGACTCGTATAATCTACATTGATTATTTCAATGTTATTATATGAAGCCCATTCTTTAACAATTTCAACTTGTTCCCTGATTTTAATGCGGTGTGGCGATTCTCGATCATTATATTGCCATCTTTCACTATGAGGTTGCAATGTAATATAATTACTTTTTTTGCCTACTTCCGGATCCCACTGTTTTTTTGTATGCCACAAAGTATTTGCTATCCATGGGGTATCAAAACATCCATCATTCCAATATGATGAACTAATATAAACAGAAATAATAGCCCCATTGGGAGGATCTGCAAAATTTTCTAAAAACCAAATAATTCTATGATAGATTTCTTCAGAATCTCCTTCTTTAAATTTTCCATAAGCCTTTACGGGAAGTATTACCGATAATCTTAAAGGGCCCTTATAAAAACCATCTTCATGCATAACTTGCGCCATGCAAAAGTAATATGATAATAGAAAAATAATATTTGCATAAGGTCCCACATCCTGTCTACTAAATCTACAAATTTGACCAGCACCGATTTCCACAATTTCGTTGCTATCTTTTATTCCTTTATAAATTGTTTTGATATAATGCGTGAACTCATTCATAGATGTTTTTCCAAAACAGTATACCACTCTGGATAAGTGTCTTCAAAAGATTCTTTTCGCTTTAAATCCAAAATTCTCATTTTTGATAAAAATGCATTCATTGATTCGTAACAGTAAAGGCTATCCTCACTCAGCATGTATTTTATAATTTCTTTTAATTTATGAGATTGATTATACAATTTAACAAATATTTCAGATTTTATTCTTGGGGATAAATTTTTTACGTTTAAAATTGCAGGAGTATCAAGAGGTGAAAACCCATAGGATATTTCTGGGAATTCCGTTTCCATAAATTCTATAAATTCAGTTAAGTAATATATATTCATAAGCCCAACTGTATTATGAACTCTTAGTTTAATCTTATTACTATCTAATTCACTAATAGCGGTTTTTAAGTTCTCTACGATACTATCGAAAGAATGGCCGTGTCTGGCATATTCAGCTCTTTCGTAGATATCATCTAAGCTAAAAGCAATGTCAACTTTTTTAAACTGATTTAGATTTTCAATAATCTTTCGGTCAAACGTTGTACCATTAGTAGTAATTGCCAAATGAATATTCTTAGCCACATCTAATTCTGCTAACTTAAAAATCAAATTCCTATTTTCAGGACTTACAAAGGGTTCTCCTCCGGTTAACTCGATGAAAGTAATATTATTAATATAGTCTATAAACTCTTTTTCATTGCGAGTACCCAGTATTTTATTTGATAAAAGATAATTACGGCGTTCCTTCGTAAATTTTTTTTCTTCCTTTTCTATCAAGCTAGAAGAATAACCATTACAATTTCTACACTTAAGATTACAGATATTAGATAATTTAAGATCGAATCGAGTTGGGTATTCAGCAGTTTCAGTAAATTCATTAATATCAAATTTTTCTATATTGTTATGTTTAATTCTGTGGCTTTCACTGCCAGACTGCTCTATGTCCCAACATCTTTTACATGTATCAGGCTTTTCACCCTTAAGAAATTGATTTCTTAAATCTTTAAAATATTGAGAGTTATATATTTCTCCTATAGTTTTATTTTCAATATAAGGCATTAAGTTTCTATCATGGGAAAAATAACAGCAAGGACGAACAAATCCATCTGGCTCAATACAAAAATTTTTCCACGGTGCTACACAGAAACTCATAACTTAATGTCGATCCTTCCGGCATAATCACCAACATAACTATCAAGTAGCCACATCTTTACTTGATTTTCGACTAAGTGTTCGGCAATATGTCTGTTACGACCTTCTTTATAATTTTTCATTTGGTATGACATAGTAGCATAAATGTTTTTCAATTCATCTGAAGATCTATTCCAAATAGCAAGATGCTCTGGATATAGGATAGTATTAAACCATAAATTTACCTCTTTACTATCACACCACTTTGCGGCATTAACCATTTCATCCCAGTTATTGTTCATGGGATTAACCATTACAGCAATCTCTCGATCGAAGTCTTTGCAATACTTATTAAATTTGTCAAAGTTCTTCATGAGTTTATCGAACTTACCGTTAATACGAATTTGTTCATATCTCTCTGGAATAAAACTATCAATACTGATATTTAAATGAATGTTACACGAATCTAAAATTCGTTGTACACGTTTGTTGTAAACTGTTCCATTAGTAGCGATATTAATTTTTAGAGACGGTTTAATCACTGCAACCATTTCACAGATTTCTAGAACGATAGGTTGTGCAAATGGTTCACCGCCATTAAATCTTAATTCTTCAAGATGCGGTATAAACTCTTCTAACTGATCTTTAAATACTTGAGTATAGATCATTGGGATAGGAGGTAAATTTTCGCGATTCTTTCTGATACCACTACTCAAGGTTCCATTACACATTACACATTCGAGGTTGCATTGGTTACTTAATTCCAATTCCATAAGAGAAGGATATTCTCTAACTGGAAACTTTTCATATGCTTTAGCGAGTGGCCACACTTCGCACTTAATATCCTTTTCACACTCTTGGCATCTATTAATAAATTTGTTTTCAGATAATGCATCACGATACATTTGGAACTTGTCACCTTTCCAAATGTCCATGATAGATCTGTCTTCTGACCATTGATCACATAATCCGGGTAGTTTCCAGCAAGGTGAACATTTACCCCATACGGTAAAATACATATTATTCCACGGGGCATTACACGGACCGTTTACACCGTAACTATCCTTCGGTTCTTCTTCATTTAAACTCATTCTTCATCGTCCAAATATCGAGAACACATTACCATACAAAGTCTATGTGGGTTATCAGTATCCCAAGATTCTGGCAATGTCTTTTTAAACCAATCATGATTTAAAATATCTTCTAATGAATTGTTCATTAGATTTAGTTCTTTTTCGTTCTTATAATACTCTTGCATTACCGGATTAGTAATATCATCTACACCTCTATGAAGAATATCAGGATCGTTATACTTACCAGTAACTCTCCACTTATATCCTTGATTCGCAAGATAGCAGCATGGCCAAACTTGTTTATCAGGGTTTACTAGAAACTTATCTTCTTCCATCCATCGACAAACAATATTATTTTTATTCGGAGTGTTGCTCATTTTCTACCTTATTACTAGGTGTCCACAATCCCCATGTGAGGTTATGTTTTCCAATCTTTTCCCACCATTCATGATCACGGGTAGGAACAATGTCTTGAAGAAGGGGATGTTCTTTATTCGTTACTTCTTCTATAGTAATCTTTTCACCATCTTCATTTGTAAATGTCATCTTACCATCCTTGTGGAATCTATTCGATGCCTGGATAATAATATCACCTTTAATTTCTAACTCATTATCAATCATATGAAGAATATCATATAGGTGTTCTTCGTTATGTTTAAATACAATCACGTGCGCGTTCGCGCGGGCGCCCGAGGCCACGTATGCGTGAATATTAGCTTTTAGTTTTTCTAGATCTACTTTCTGTCTATATCTAGAATGCATTTCGGGGGTAACGCCTTCAATATCAAAATAGACTTCTAATCTTTTTCGGCCGATACATCCCAGTTCCCACCACCAATCTTCATCACGTATTCCACCATTCGTATTAATCTGAATATAGCATTCGCTAAATTTTATAATATATGCAATGATCTCTTTTAGATCTTTATTCATAGCGGGATCTCCCCATGTCCCACAAATTTCAAATTTCCATATTTTTTCCATATCCTGGGGGGTAAAAGTTTTCATAAATTCGCTTAAAGTCCACTGAGTAAGTGGAAGCCAATCTATTTTGCCTAACCCCTCTGGATTAGTTCTATGACACTGAGGACAAGCAGCATTGCAAAATGTGGATATATCAATCCAAGCGACGAGCTCTTTTTCTTTATATGTATTTGACATATTCTTTCCACTCATGCGGCTTGTTTAGGCTATTTGTAAAATGAACCATTTTAATTTCAGGATTGAATTCTCCATTCTTATATATCCAACCTTTATAAAGACGTTCCATTTCATTCTTCCACTCGTCAGACATAAACTTATCTGAAACCCAACGAGTAATCCATTCATTTGGAATGTATTTAAGTTTTAATTCTAACTCATTTATAGAATCGAATACAAAGTTCTGTTCCCCATTTACTGGACCTACAGTCATTTTATTCTTAATATAATAACTCTGCCAGTAAGCAGGGTCTTTCATAAACTTATCATAAATGGGATTGCAATCAATAGGATAATACTTAAAGAATCCCCCGTTAATTTTGCAAGGACTATCTCTCCACCAAGATGGAATGCTTAAAAACTCTCCGCGTCTTATGGGATAATCGAATATCTGTTTATAGTCATTGACTAATAGAATATCTACGTCAATAACGCAAATGGGTTCATCTAGAGACAAACCCATCGCATACATTTTATTCCATTGTAAGACTACCGATGGATGGAACGGTTCATGGATCCAAATCACCTCGTAATCTTTTAATTTTTGATTTATATAATTCTCGTATTCGATTCCATATTTGTCACCGATACGAACACAAAATATTTTCATGGATCATATGGCATTACTGTAGAGAATAGTTTACTAATGACATGGTACATTTTTGCGCCATCAGTAGAAGTATCAATATCAAAGACTCTTCTGTGCCAATAATCGTCAAAGAATTGGATGGGCACTTCGTTAACTACTCGTTTATATGAGAACACGGTTTCGTTATCGTAATTAAATACTCTACGAATGTTTGTAGGATACATCGAATCTTCATCATGTTTAAGATCTGTCATAAGCTCTAAAACCTCTTCAAAATTACCAAAGTAATCAAGCTTATTAATCATATCTTTACTTGCAACCATAATACCAGTATTAAACACATCGTTATCTGGTTCATATCCTTCTTCGAATAACATTGCATGGGTGTTCCAATATTTCGAAGCAGGATTTCTAATACAGAAATTATATCTGTCCGCTTCTATCTCTTTTCCGCGGATGGCTTCGTCATTTGATTCAGCACAACAGAAATTATTCCACGGATCATGCTCATCAAAAATGTCTTCAGATGTATTTGGAATAACATCGAAATCCATATAACAGATTAAGTCATAATCCTCTTTTTCGGCAATCTCTTTCATAAGATGATGCTTATAAAAATTAATAATATCGTATTCGGAAATCTGAGGATATTTTTTATGAAAAGTTTCGTAATATTCTTTATAGTCTTCGCTACTTTGATAAAGTCTATAATCTGCACCAATCGTTTCAGCATACCATTTATGCCGCTTTATAATGGTAGAACTCCATCTTTTAAAGGCTAACTTAGCCTCCAAACTTTTACGTGTTTGTACTTGTACTCCGTTTTCCCACCAACCTGGATTATCCAAATTCTCTTCTGGAATATCAACGTAGATACTAAAGATTATTTTATTAGTCATTTATTCCTCACTGAGCAATTAGGGTGTAACGAGTAAAGTCACCAAGATCCATTGCACCTTTATAGGCAATCCATCTCTTCGACAAATGTGGTTCAATATATCCCACAAATTCATCTAGATAGGGTGAACAATTAATATGTGAATCTAAATCGTAATAGTTATTACTTTGTAATACTACAAAAGCATTCTCTGGTTTTTTACTTACCAATTCACATAAATCTTCTCTGTCGATGTGCTCACAACTAGTAGAGATTAAAGCTGTAACATTCGATATATCTATTTCTTCGGTAATATCTTCTATTTTAAAATGAAACTTATGATCCGGAAAAATCTTCTGTCCTAGCATATCTGAAAACGGATCCATATCGGCAGAAGTAACATGGTAATTATCTTGAGGATATGCTTTTTTTAATAGATCACCTAATAACCCATACCACCCGCCGGCGATATAAAAATTACCACCTGAGTTTTGACCATATACGCCATCATAGATTTCTTTAAATGTATTAACTAACCATTGCTTACTGCGAAAATGATTATTATCTAAAGAATGTACAATGTCCACGATACGATATAAATCGTTTATGCCGTATTGAGATTCTTTATATACAGTTTCAATCGTCTTCAGAGCGTGATACAATGGCGAATTTATCATGAACTTCCTCAAATGTAGTAATAGGCGCAATCTTATCTAATTCGTATTTATATGAATGAATAAACTCTGAGGGGAATGTATTATATTCAAATTCTTCGTGCACGATGAATCGGTCAATACCTACATATTTACGAAGATAATAATCCTTTAACCCGCCTAGATAAAAATGATTCCAAAGTTGATGGATATCGGAATTTCCTGCAGTCCACGTAATAACCGAAGAATTAATCCTGACGTCATAATTAGTGGCTCTATCGTAAATCTTTCCTGATTTCCAATGGCAGTTAATCAAAGTTAACTTATCCCAATCGACACTATCTAAAATGCCAAAGGGATCTGAATTTATCATAATATCCAAATCAAAATAGATAGTTTTCCCCACAAGAGGAAACTCCGGACTAAACATCCGAAGTTTATTCCACCATTTTTTTAATGCTGGTTTGAATGGGATATCAATAATAGTAATTCGAGAATCGATATCTTTTTTGCTATCACCTGGGATTTCAGTATAGCAATAATAATTAAAATCTGGCCGATATTTGTATAAAGATTCAAATAATCTATTTACATCATCAATGGAGTACTTTGTACCCCATTTCACAAAGATTACATTCATTCAAAAGCCCCGACCCCTTGTGCAAAAGAAATAAGTTCAGCAATAGATTTAGCTTTACGGATATTAGTTTTTAATGTACGATCTTTAGAATTCTTAATAGAGGGTATTTCAAAAATAGATAACTTCGCTCTAAATATAGCTTCTTCATCAGAGTTATTTTGTGCAATATATTGAATAATATCACTTTGCTTCATTTCACGTCTTTCTAATTGAGTTTTCATTTCTTCGAAAGAAAGCTTTTGTTTTTCTTTTAGATCTATAAGAAATTTCTCTTCTAATTCTACTACAGAGATTTTTTCTCTATATTCGCTTTCGATCTGTCTAAATGAAGATTCATAATCTTGTTTAATCTTTTCGTGATATCCTTCATAATCATCTATAAGTTGCTTTTTAAACTTTTCAAAATTAGTTTCATATTCCTCTTTCATCTTCTTAACATATGGGTCAGCATATTGTTGAATCATTTGAACAAAGTTTTTAGCATCAGCGGCATTCATATCCCGCGTGTTTTCATAAATTACTTCATGACCATAATCATTATCAGTTAACCACTTATTAAAAGATGGATCCGATGGATCACCGAAAAAAGAAAGTAATTCAGGAGATTCTTTTGTTCCTTCATTCCAAACTAATTCAACTGTATCATTTTCTTTATTAGTATATGTAACACTATAAATTTGTTTTCCTTCAAAGGGATATGCCATAATTTTAATACCTTATTATGTTTGATTCAATTTTAAATAATGCGTTGCAATAGTAACTGCAGTACCATCTGGGAATTCTTGTGCTCGATAATCATCAACTCCGCCAAAGAACGTTTGATAATTTCCGGATCCGTTTAGTCTTGTGTCTACCATACCAGAACCCTGTATCGTTCCGCTACCATTAAAATTATATCTTAGTCTTGTACCAACAATAGAAGCGGCTGCATATCTCATAAAGTCTTGGAATTGAGTATCAAAGTTAGCTTGACTAAATTGTTGAAGATCTCCGTCAGATCTAACAAAGATCGGAACCGACATAGAGGGTGCTGCAATATTATTTGCGGCTAATAGATAATAGTTATTAATTGTAGTAGGTTGATCTAATGCTTCTGGAATGCCAGCCGCAGTATATAGAGAGGTATCAGCTCGCGTGTCACTAAATATAATAGATCCGCTTACTGAAGTATATCCTGTAAGAGACGTAGATGTATGAACGTAATATGTTCCGGGCTGACCAACTGAGCCCTGGAGAGTATCAACAGCATCATAAATGAATGTATCGTAAATATCCGTAGCGGTCATAGCTTGAATATTTCCGCTATTATTAAATACTGGAAATGCTCTAGAATTCGTATCAGCTGGCTCAGTTACTGTAGCTACTGTTTCACTAACTCTGGCGTGACCAACAGTGACGACTGAAGGTTCAGCAGTTGTAGTTTCTGGTGGATATTCTCCAGCACCCGCGTCACCTGCCACCCCGTCACCAACCCTTGTACTATATGCACCTGCTTGTAATCTGGTATCATTGATAGTACCAAGAGATCCGCCAGAAGCAACTACTGAAAGGGTGACAGAAGGAGAAGCGCCATAGAGATACCTACAACGATTTTTTACTTCTAAAATTTGGGCATCGGTCATCTCGATGAGATTATTTGATCCATCGAGAATAAGTGGTCTTCTTACTGCCATTATTAAGATCCTGCGCCATAGAGTGTCTTTACTGCTGTCCCTGCTGAGTTATAAATTATCAATGAAACTTCATCAGCCAATTTTGCTCTTGTGATTGCGTCATCTGCAACCATTGCAGTAGCAACTTGAACTTCGCTAACAATACCGCCGGAACTCGTCGAACCCAATAACCTATTAGCAGTAACAACGTTCTGGATCTTAGCATATGTTATGGCATCATCTGCAACCATTGCAGTAGCAACTTGAACTTCACTAACAATACCGCCAGCTGATGTAGACCCTAGTAATCTATTCGCTGTAGCAACGTTCTGGATTTTGGCATATGTTACGGCATCATCAACAATATCACCGGTATTAATACTTAGCGCTTTTAACGAAACCGCGCCACTGGTAACAGTAAAATCATTTGCATCAAAAGATGCAATACCCTTAACAGTAGTAGTGGCATCTGTATATGTTATCGTAGAGAATTGTCCTGTCGCACTATCATAAGATAAACTTCCGTCTGTGGAAAATAGGTCTCTAATCTGTTGATCTGTTCTTTGAGTGTATGATATAACGCCAGTTGAAGAATTATATGAAATGCTTCCACTGGCTGAAATTTTAGATCTAACCTCACTTGCACTTGGCCCGGTATAAGTAAACTGACCAGTAGCAGAATCATAAGTAAATGATCCATCGCCACCGGCATCTACTACAGAAAGAGAATTTCTGAACAAAGCATTGGCTCTAACATCAGAATCTAGCGCATTATACGCTAGTCTCCAAGCATTAAAGGTATCAGAAGTGTTAATTTGCGTCATCTAAATTTCCCTAAGGTTTATTTTATTTATAAGATACCTATGTCGCGAATTCTCATATACCATTGGTCTTTATCTTTTTTACAAGAAAAACCTTTCCAAAGTTTTCTTTCATTACAAATATTAATTAATTCTACAGGTCCTGGCCATTCTTTTTCTAGGATCTGTGACTCGATCTGTTTATCCATTTGAACTTCCTCGCCCTTTTTGCTAGCACGAAGATATTCATCTGACTGATAATATTCTTTTACTTCATAAATGCCTTCACTATTAAGATTATATCCTGTAGCTACTTTATCGGCATTTAAAAAATATTCATAATATTTCCCCATATTGGGATTATCCAAATATTCTAAATCCACTGCCCAACCATTCGCACCACGATTAACTCTTTCAAGAATTATATCTTTATGCGGTCCATCAAGCATCGATTCAAAAGCGTCAAAGTTAAAAGTACATACTGTAACAGATAAATCGCCATTACGAATACACCAAATCAATTCAACAATATTTGATTTCGCGAAATTATTTAAACTATCTAATTTTTCAGAAAACCCGTGAAAGGGTCCTACGTCCATTAAATTTCTTATTGCCATATTATAATTTGCTTAGAATTTTTTCTAGCATTCCCTTAATTTCAGTTACATCACTTTCTAATTGTTCAATCCTATTATTTTTTGCTTTCATGCGTTCTTTTCGCATTCTGGCTGTTTGCATGTCTTGAACATTTGTATTTATTACGGCACCAGATCTAGGATCTTTTACTAGATCTGGATGCCCTTCAATCTTTATATTCATATTATACCGTTAGCGCGATAGCTCTGAAATCCCTAAAGACTGGAACTTTAGAACTATTAGTAGAGTTCATAACAATTTTAACTTGGAAGGTCGTAAAGGCATCTAAGAAGCCACCTTCACCACCGATAGTATAGCGATATTCTCTAAAGCGATTTGGATTTTCATCAGTCTGTACAGTGTTATCTGCCGTAGCGAGAATCCAGTTAGTATCGTTTAGTGAACCATCACTTGTAATTGTCTTATAGTAGATATCAAAGTATGTACCATTTGGTCTGTTAGCAGCAAGAATAATCTTAAGACCAACAGCAGCTTCTTCTAGTGTTACCGGTTTAGTAACATATTTAGCAAGAGATGAACCGCCGAATGGATCAGTTTCTGCAATGTAACTAATTGGAACGTTATAGTTTGTGGTAGATGATGAATCAGGTCTATCAATAACGTTATTCATGGCAGTAATAGAGCATCTAGTTGCTGAGATAACAGGAGAAACCCATGTAGAACCTGAATTCAGAGTGGCTTTAATGTAAGTACTATGAGTAGGATTCCCTCCAACACCTTCGAGCTCTTCCGAAGCAACCATGCGAGGTGCATCAAAATTATATTCCTCAAATGGGGCCAGGTCGTGACCGTATGTGCTTTCTAGAGCATAAGGGGTTTCAGCGCCAGCAAAAGATTTACCGGACATAAACTTGCCTTTATAAGAAACGGTAGTAGTTGGTGGATTTTCAGTTTCCATCGAAAGATAAATCGTATCCATAAGCACGTTATCAGCAGTATATACACCATAGCCGCCAGTTCTAGTAGAGGCGGTTGCTGCCGAATCTGCTTCAAATGTAAAGCCAGAACCATCGACTTTAGTAATTGTTCTATCACCGACGATAGAATTAATATTAGTTAATGGGTAGTTTGCATCCGAGTCAATGTTATGAAGTTGGATAACGTCGTTAACCATTAGACCGTGGTTAGGATCGATAATACGAACAGTAGCATCACCGCTGTCGAATAAGATTGGATTTGGCACTAGAAGTTTAGGATGAAGTTTATCGTTATGGAAAACTGCAACACCACTTGTAGCAAAGTTAGCACGATAGATATCAAACTTAAGGTCATCCCACTGAGAAGCTTCCCATGTTGAACCGTTCTGAGATTTAAAGAATGATCCAATTGACGGTTGCTTAGTAATCTTCTTATCAGTTGTACCAAGTACAAAGTCGCCGACATGAGAGATCCAAACGTTATAAGCATCGGTTGCTGCTCTTAGGATCATAGCATATTCAGTACCACCACCAATTAGATAAACTGGGTTATCGAATTCAAAATATGTTACCGAAGAAGCATTAGAAGAAACGTTAACATCCGAAGGAGATAGCTGTTTAAATCCGTTTGCCACAATGGTATCAGATGATGGATATCCGTTGACGACCGGACGGATTTCGCAATCGACTGGGATATTATTTAACGTATCTTTTGATTGGAAGTAAACCCCAATTTTGGTAACAAAAGCACCTTCAGGATTATTCACTCTAAATGTTTGTGCGATAGGGTCAAATCTAAATAGACCGTAAAGACCGCGGCGGCGTTGTCTTATTTGTTGTACTGGATCAGGAATTCTTTCGAAGTTTACTGGATTCGTACCTTCAACCGTATATGTTGCAAAACATCTTGAAGTAGAATTTTCAGTGTCTTCTGCAGTTATATCAAAGAGACTGAATACCCGAGCGCCCGCGAAGAACTGTAAATTATCGTCGTTAGGAATAAAGAACGATCCTTCGATTACGCCGTTATCATTTGAAATAAGAGCTGCTTGGTTCGAAGTTGGCTGCGTAGCATCCCAATGTGGGTGCCAATATTGCCAAGCATATCTTCTGAAAAGTCTTCCGCCAAAAGATGGCCACGTCCACCAATCACCTCTGCGGGCCCATCTCCATACGCCTCTGTCAACCGGACCAAAATCAACACCGATCCGGCTGAACTGAACGCAATAGCTATCTACACGAACCCCGTCAAAGAATGGATAGTGTTTAGTATTAGGTAGAAGACCGGAAGCACGGAATCTTACTTCACGCGCGCGGATACGAGGAATGAAGAGACGAGTAGCAAAACGACCGAAGGTTTGTTCATTAGTAGAACCAATGCCACCGTTTAGAAGTTTTTCTTCTGTTTCTCTAGAATCGATACCAGCCCAACCCCAAGCATATTCTCTCCAGGTTGGAGAAATACGGTCAAAGACGCTAGCAAGGATTTGGCCAACTGAAGGCGGTAAAGTTGTAAGAGCCGCCGCTAAAGAACCCTGCGAGGTAAAGTTATTAGCATTTTGTAGAGAAATATTATTACGAATAAATTCTTCACGTCCACCAAATTCAGGGTTATTTGAGATGGTATTAAGGACGTTCTGAGTATCCTGTGTACCAAGAACGTTATTAAGGAATGTTTCAATACTGATTTCACTCTGGCCATTAGTACGAAGCGAGATAGTTTGGGGATCGCGAGATTCGTCTGAGTTAGGTGAAAGAGTAAGAGTACCGTTATAATTAATAACAGTATAGGGATTGACGTTATGAATACGCGAAGCTTGGGTTTGCTGAGCCATTAGGGTCTCAGTATAGCTTAGCATAATATTATCGCCCAGTAGAACGGTATTAGAAATAGAACCATCTGCGGAATCGAAAACGAGCGGAATGTTCTTTTCTCTATATCCAGGTCTCATAATACCAGCAGTAGGATCGATAGAAGCACGATATTCTAAATCGTCAACGTTTGCGGCACGATGATCTTTAAAATCATCAGTTAAGAAACCTGCTTTGGTTCTTGAAAGACCGTTAGAGTCTAGAACTTCAAGAGTCGAAGCTGCTATATCAAGTAGGCTAAGAGTAGCAAGCTCTTCTACTTTATTAATCTTCTTATGGAGTTTACCGATATCTCTCATTGTATAACGACGGTTGTCGATATAGCGAGTAATAAGATCTTTATTATCCAACGTATTAGGATTAAGTGAAATCTGATAAAGCTCTAGTGATCCATCGGGCACTTTGGGATATTTAGCATCGAACGATGGAGCGCCTTCGATATATTGGAAGCTGCCGGTTTGTTCGATAGTAAGTTTATCTTTACGTGGTACATAATATGTAGGATCGATAGTAACCAGATCAGTATTAGCAGGAAGATCTGCAACAATACCGCCCGTACCACTATAAGCTGCACCAGTATTATCAATGGTGCCACGGAAGTCTAATACGTCACGCAGATCAATTCTATCACCGTTTCTTTGACGATAGGATGGGATTTCCGCATAAGTGATTTGATTGGCGCCTGAACCAACTGGATAGGAGTTTACTGCAAAGAAGTCTCCAGTACCAGAGTGGGCAAAATATTTAAAGCGGACGAAGACGTCAGTACCAGGATCTGATTGGCCCGGCGCAAGAACCATACGACCATGATCATAGAAGTTATCACGCTGGCCATTGTCAAGATAGAAGCGAGAAGATACATCAGTACCATCTGAATCTGTTGTACGAACTCTTAAAACTTCCCAGATGTCTGATTTACCAAGATCAACATAGGTACCATCAGAATCCGTAATAACATCTGCAGTAACAGTTGTTTCTGTTAGGGTCTTTGTTTTATATGGGACTGGTGATCCTGCACCCTTTTGAACGATAGCCATAACTTCAAGAGTAACACCATCACCGATACCTGTGGTATTAATAACAGCATTCGGTTCCGAAACCGAAACACTTGAAGGAGTTACGATAGCACCAGTATCACCTCTTGTAACGATCCATTGACCGGTATTAGCCCAAGCCTCACTTGAACCTGCATTAGAAATTGTGGTCTGGTTTGAACTTACTGTACCCGAAGCATAACGAATAACATCATAGGTATGATCGTTGCCGATTGAAGAAGGTCTGGTTTTAGACAAGGCAAAAAATACGTTGTTATTATTCGCCTCTTTGATTACCGCCACCCCATTCTCAAGTACTAATTGAGCATTACGGACTGAACTTGTACCAATAGATCTTACATCACGGAAATTCTTTCCGGTGTGCATTTTAAGATCGAAAACATAGAATCTATAATTACCAGCATTTTCTGTAACTGCACGAATGCGAAGAGTACCAATAGTATTACCGCTGGCATATGTAGCATTATCTCTTAGATTCCATTTTTCATATGTGCCAATATTCGGTAAGCCTTTAATTGAGGTAACATTAATAAAGTTACCATAATTAGCTGGAACAGCTTCATTATTAAATGTTTCGGTAGTTGTCGGTTTTGCTACTCTAATTTTTTGAGGGCCTGGCGCAGCTCTATAACCATTGATATATCCAATACCATCAGCAATATTTAATTTAAGATAAGCATCATCAGAATCAGTTTCAAAGAATGCTGTAAATGGTTTAACTACATAGCTACCAGATTCTTCACGAGTTCTTTCAGCAAGAAGATCTAGAATTTTACTATAGTCATCACGACCAGTATTTAATTCTTCTACTATACCATTTACGACATTGCAAACATAAATGAATGTATCAGTCGCAGCAACATCAGCTTGATCAATAAGGATTAGTCTGATTCTATATCTGTGTGCACCAGGAGCAGTTAGGTTAGGATTACCTTTAGAGTTATCATAAAGACCAATATCATCTGATTCCGTGACGATATCTTCAATAACTTTAAATCCTAATACGGCAGAAGCATTTGGAGAATATTTGTTTAAAATAATTTCCTGAGCTTCAGCAAATACAAAGTGACCTGCGGCAAAGAAATCGCCTTGGCCAACGCTTGCTTTTGTTCCAACACCAATTGCTGGATTAACAGTAGTATTAGTAGTTTGAACAGTAAATGAATCCGTACCGTTATTAATAGTTTCACCGGCTTGAAAGGTAGAATAAGATGAAATACCCGAGCCGTAGATATACTGAACATATAGCGTAGCGGGATCAGAATCTACTGCAGATACAGTTTTAAGAACCTTAGCTTTAACGCCGGATGTGCCTTCAAAGACTGTACCAACTAAAGATTCAGAATCAAGTGTGGTTTCATCTTGTAATTTAACGAATGAGTAATTATTATCAATAAGGACGTTATGAACAGGGTTAACCGCTCCGCCATCTTTAAAGATATTATTACCAAATCTTTCCATTTCCCTTTGGATGATGGTCTGCATTTGAGTAAGTTCACGTGGTTGAACTGCTCTACCACCATTAAAAAGGATACGGTGATAATGATCACTATCCCTAAAATCATCCCTATAGGTATTCGCAAACGTATTTTGGATAAGTGTAGTTGCCATATTTCTTTAACCTTAAAGTTGGATGATCACTTTTAAATCTTCGGTTTGAACTAACGATCTAGTAATCGCTGCTCTATTTTCTAGATATAGAATTTCACCAGAGAATGGATTAACGTCTGAACTATCTATGACTGATCTAACAGTACCAGCGCCGCCGTTATCAGATGTAATTGCTCCAGTAATATCTGAAATGAAAGATCCATATCCTGTTGTATCTGTTTGATGGTAATATAGAGTATCAGAATCGACCCAATCTAAAACAGCCGATGAGCCACTAGTGCCGCCAGTAATAATATCGTCATTTGCAAAAGTGCTAGCATCGCCAGTTAATGTAAGACGGATAGTTTTAAGCGCAAGGCCGCTAGTTCCAGTATAGAAATCACTATCATTAGCATACGTAGTTGGATTTTTTAGAATAGCAATTTGACGATAATCATTTAGAATAAAGTCGCCATTTTCAAGACCATCTGGTTTAGAGTTTAACATGACCGCTTTAGCACGGAAATCGATAATAGGATTATCACCTATGCCTTGTTTATTAGCAGCAATGACTGCCCTTGCTGACGCACCGGATCCACCCCCGCCCGTGAAGCTAATAGAAGCAAATTGATATCCAGAACCACGATTGCTCATTTCAAGTTTTGTAACTTGGCCACCAGATACAAATGCGGTAGCAGCTGCCGATGAACCATTGCCATCAATAGTCACTGTTGGTGCAGAAGTATATCCACTACCACCATTAACTACTTTAATCTGTGTAATTTGTCCACCAACCGCCGCATTTTGAACGGCCCACTGAAGACCGTCAGTAGTTGGGTTTGCAACGGCAAGATCCGAATCAACTTGTTGAACCGGCATATAGTTTGAAGAAAGGAATTTTTGTGCAGATGCTGTTGGCACCGAATACATATATTTCCAAACGTAACCGTCACCGGTAGAAAGTAATGAGGTAGAAGTACCAGTAGGTTTAACGGATGATTGCTTTGTTGTACCATCTGTATTTAAACCACGTTGAATACAAAGATAAACGTTTTGTTCATCAGTAATTACGAAATAGGGTTGTGTTGGGTGGCCGATTACTTTATCATCATAAGCCGAATATACCGAACCAGCTGTCCAGTTATTACGGGGAACCACGTATGAAGCATCTTCTGCAGATTTAACAGATTGCATTGAAAGACGGAAATTTCTTTCATCATGTTCATGATTTTCTGGGGTAGTGGCTACGTCAGAGTCATTCCACTGTTCCGATCTCCCGATCGCGATATAATACGTGTCCGAGTCAGAGCCAATAGAATATAAAACTCTGTCTAGGATTTGTCTCTTAAGTGGATCTGTAAGAGTTGCTGTCATTGTTAATTCCTATTAGCTTACGGTAACGCCGGATGGAGCGGCAGTAATGTACCAATTAGTACCATCCCATATGATTGATGTTGCAGCATATTGTGCGATAGCAATTGAAGTGCCTGCAGCAAAATTAGCAGGGGTTACAGTTGCTGTACCTGCACCCTTGTTTGAAATATATTTAATCTCTCCAACTACAGTACCATCTGCAACTGACACCGCTAATGCAGTAGCTTTATTACAGATAATATAACTTGCAGTATCTGAAGCAGCGCCATCACCAGTAATAGTAGAAGAAGTAAATGCAGCCTTTTGAATCTCAACGGAACCAGTGCCCTTTGGTACAAGTTGCATCGAAATGTTAGTACCGCCGCCGGTGGCAGAGATCTTAGGTTTACCGCCAGATGCGGCATTCGCAATAGTAAATTCGTTGATTGCGCTTGCTGTCGTAGTAAACTTAATCAATTCATTATTATTAGTATCATTAATTGCTGGAGACTGAATTGTTTTATTTGTAAGAGTCTGAGTAGCAGTATTTAATGTAATAGTACCAGCGGCATCTGGTAGTGTGATAGCTCTATTTGCAGAAGGATCTGTAGCACCAAGAGAAGTACTATAAGACGTACCGGCAAAAACAACATTATCACTATCTAAAGTCACGTTAACAGAAAGGTTATCATTGCTGATACCAAACGCATTATAAATTTCGATAAAGTTGTTATTGATCTTAGTAGCGGCGGCGCGGAGGGTATCTCCAGTGCCATCGTTAGCCGATCCGCCGGTATAAATGTTTTCTCTAGTCATTTTTTGCCCAATGTTAAAGATCTTTGATTTTATTTATGTACTTTTTATAACGAATTACCACGTAGAATCGTAATTATCCATATCCATAGTTTCAAATGCCGCATCAAACTGAACACCTCCGGAAGTCGATGAATCATCAAATGTAAATCTCACCAATTGTGATGAATGGAATATATCATCATATGCCGAATTTATAAAACTAATCGTGAAATCCGCAAAATAAGATATAGTTCTATGAATGCTTGTAATAAATGTTGTTCCACCCGAATCCGTTAGGAAAGTAATCTCTGGATATGGGGTTCCAAAATCCATAGTGGCAGGAAGTTCGAATTGAATAGTTGTTTCTACTTCGTTAATAACAGAAGCTGCTGAAAACGGAGAGATAGCGACTCCTTGGGTGCCAATTTCTGATGAAAGATACCAACCAGCTGGATGAACAAATCGTTTATATAATTCTGCCCATTTATCTAAACTTTGACCAGACTTAATTAAAATAGACAAGATCTGGAATTTTGCGCCGTCCTGCATATAACGAAGGCCTTCAGGACCAATAATAGCCTCGCCTAATCTATCACTGTCACCACTAAAGGTATAAAGGATATTATCCTTTGGGAACGTAATCTCTGGTTCTTCATTAAAGAAAAGTCCGAAGAATAATTGGGAAGAAAAGGTGTTACCCTTATTCTGAATAATAAAAGAAATAACTTTAGCAGCAAATCGAGGATCACTAAAATAATCTTTTGCTGCACCATTACCGATCTCAAAGAAAAGTCTATCCATATACTGTAGACTAATTTCGTCAATATCACGTAAAGATACTAGACCGTATTCAAGAGTATCCGTAAGTTCCCCTTCCTGGTCCATCGCCTCATAATATTCATCTAGAAAGGCAATTAGATTCGGGTATGACTCACCAAAATATTCCGGAAGAACTTCCGTGATTTTAGATTTTCTTAGGTTAGGAAACCTACGATTTTTCTCAATTAAAGTTCTAGAAGACATTATAGACTTACTCTAACGGTTTGATAATCAATATTACCTTTAACTGTAGATTCTTCGTCTAAAGAAAGAATATAGTTTCTTAAAGGTTTAATGGTAGCTGGATTGGCAGGAGTGGCTTGGATTTTAATATAACTAATACCACCAATAATGCTTTCAGGATTAAAGCTTGTTAATTCTACGACACCTGTACCTGGATAATAAGTACCAATATTATTTAAAAGAACTTCACCGCCCGCAGTTGTTACCTGTAAATTATATCCAGATAAAGCGTTTTGGATAATACATACCTGGTTATTATAAATGAATCTTGAAGATGTAATGATTCTGTTTACGTCATCAGTACCAGCAATTGTAGTTGGGAAATTAATGGTATAATTTCTATTCGTGTATAATTTAGGTGTAAATCTCTGAACCATTCTAACATCTATTTTAGAGGATAGAACAGCAGGACTAATATCATCAATAATAGTTAAAAGATTGGATCTTCTAAACTCTTTCTTAAATGCGTCTAGATTACTTCCGAAATAAGAGTTAATTGTCGAAGTAACATTTTGCTGCATAGTTTGTAGAGTAACACCCGAAAGTGTAGGATTAAAATCAAAAGTAGTATTAAGTTTTAGATAAGTTGTTTCAGGATCCACAAATTTGGGACGAATAGAAAGAACAGCCAAAGGTGTTACAAGATTAGAAGCGATATCGTTTTTAGTGGTCGTAATAGTAGATGCATCGGTGCCAGAAGGAAATTTAAGAGAAATATAAACTACACCGTAATCAACTGGAATATTGTCTTGTCCACCCCACGAGGTAACATCCTGTACTACTGGATAATTACTACGGATTAAAGTATCATAATCTGTTGCTGTAACCATTCTATGCTGAGTAGCATAAGTTAAAGGTGCATTATTTCTAATTTCGGCTAATGTTTCTTTTTCGGCGCCACCTGCAGATCTTGTTGTAGTTGTAGCGGTTAAGGGGAAAGTCTGACCACTAACTGTAATACCCGAGGAAGGTGTGAAAACTTTACCATTATTTGCATCCGCACCTGAACTAGAAAGATATGTTACAGTAACTTTATATCCAGGTTGGGGTTTGTTACCAAAGTTATCTCCTACGCCAAATTGAAGTTCATAATATCCATTTGGGGATTCTTTTAAAAGAAAATAACGGGAATCATTATTAATAGCAACAGCGTCTTTAATATTAGTATAGGTTTCATAACTTGTAGTAGAAGTATTAGGATAAACCCTTACATCAACAGTCGAAGTATCTAAACCCAGATCTGGGATAACATATATTTGATCGTCTGCGGTATCTGGTACAAAGAACGTTTTGGTTTTCTCAGTTCCTTCGTAAATGTAAAAATTCTGAGATCCTTCTGCTGTGGTAAATCTATAAATCCCATTACCATCATCTTCAGCTGAGAGAGTTTCTCTTGTTCTAAACGTATATGTTGTTCCATCAATATTAGATGTAAATGTTTTACCAGTAGCTATAGTAAGAGCAACGGGTCTAGAACCAACAAAGGATGAAAGATTCGTTGATAGTTTAATATAACCCTTCGCGGACGTACGCGAGCGGGGGAAGTACCCGAGCGAGTGCGCGTGAGTGATTAAGCTCGATCTGAGCTGTGCCGTTTCAAGGAAAGATTCGTTAATCGCCAGGTTAGCAACCAACGAGTTAAAATGTGTGTTATATGCTAATACGTCAAGGATATTTGAAAGACCTGCGCCTTCAAAATCGTAATCCGCAAACTGATCAGATGCCGCAAAGAAATCTTTTAATTTATTTCTAATAGCGTTAAAATCTAGATCTGTTGATTGAACTGTAGTAACCATATTATCTTAACCTTGCCAGTGTGACGTTTAGTGTAACCAACTCCTCGACGTTGACTACATAGAACTCGACAGTTACATACAATGCATTTTGTTCTTCGAGTTTTTTGACTTTTACGCTTTCTAATTTTGCACGAGGTTCGAAAGCTTCTATAGCTAATTCTATATCTAAAGCAATTCTAGATTCAGTAGTAGATGAAAAAAGTTCAAATAGTTGATTCCCAACAGATGTACCAAAAAGTGGATTAAAAGGTTTTTCTTGGTAATTTGTTAGAATGATATTTTTCACTGATTGCTTAACAGCTGCAGCATCTTTTTTCTTGTACACATCACCAACGTTATTGATACCAAATAGTAGATCGATGTCACTATACGATTTAGTACCACGTGCGCTAATGATACTATTCGATAGGTTACCGTCTTCTACTGAAAAGGCTCTTGCCATGTATTCTATCCTGCCCTAAAAGGTCTTTTATATTATACCGGAAATTTACGATTTGTAAACCCCCATTTTTATTATTTATGTGTTATATTAAGAAATATCTAGCAATAATAAGGTTTCGCTCATTGTTTTCAAATTAAAACTTGTATTTAATCTTCTAGTCCAATTTCCGTTATATGCATTATCCAATTCAGGTAAAATCAAAAATGTTCTAATTTTTGTATCGCCTTCAAAAGTATAATAATCAACTTGGATTTTACCATACCACGGAAGCCCCGCCCAGTATTCTGCTAACTGGAAAGTTTTAAGGATATCAGTAGCTCCAGTCTTAAAGTATTTAGCCGTATATGAAATAGCCCGTGCGTATGCACCATAATCTGCTAGGTCTCCGGTTTTCCTAGTTTCAACATCTTCATATACATATATTCCATCTTCAACCTTAATATCATATCCCTGAAACTCTGGTCGCGATCTAGCTGCTTTTAACATCTCTGCTTGAACGTAAGCGTATTTTAACATTTTGCCCTGATCTTCAGGTTTAATATCGTCAAAGACAGTTCTTTGGGTTTCTCCATTTAGATATGTTCCTAAAGGAATATCTTTAGTCAACATTGTTTGGCCAGAAACTTCTCCACCTTCGTGCATCGATACGAATGGATTAAATTGAGTATTGGGAATAAACTTAGATAGTTTAGGGGATGGAGTAAATTCTTTGGATGTTGAAACCCCACTACCAAGTCGTGTTATACCAGATACAGGCTTTTTTCCCCCGGTTCTAATTAAAGGAAATGAAGGCGGAGAACCTGTAATTGAACTAGCATCTAATGTACCTTCACCAATTTGATTTTGTAAAAATAGCGCACTACTTCTATTGTTATCGTTTCTTAAACGGCTAACTACTGCACGTGAATCTAATCTATTTCTTGTAGCCATTATTGTTGTGTCCCTGTAGTAGCATAGGATCTATCGATCGAATTTCGAATATAATTTCCAGGATCAACTTGTACCTGTCTAACACCATTGAGTAATGTTTTTAGTCTTGCATCAGCAATTGCGGAGGTTGGTAGGAATGTAGCTTTATCATCAAGCTCTACGTCATCTTGTGTCGTATTCGTAATAGACCCAGCCGTACCACTGCTACCAAGACTACCTGCAGTAGTAGCTCCAGTTGCCTTATCAGCTAAAGCTGCAGTCGATGCTTTACCGTTCAAATCTCCGTGGAATGTAGTAGCATGCATACTTATAGCATTTACCCTATCTGCATGAACAGCTTGCGTCTCCAGCGTATCCCCAGCTGTTATGGTATGGCTTGTGTACATATTATAGTTATACATGACAATATCACCACCGCCAATCGTACCAGTCGCGCCAATGATTTGCATATTATTCGAGTTAATAGCAACAGAAGGCGAAGACATAAATGCTCTTGTTTGTGCCGTTAAACCTAGATTTCCACTAGAATAAATTCCACCATTACCATCCACTCTGAGTGTGAGATCGCCTCGTACGGACTGCTGCATGCCTCCTAGGTTGGTTATAGTTTGGGCTCCGACGTGAGTTGCAGTGGTAGTTCCTCGGACTAATGTATTCGAATTACCCCTAATAGATACGTCTTTTCTACCGCTAATACTTTCTACTGCGCTGCCTTCAACAATATTCTGATAACCTGTATTCTTGGTTACGAGTTGTCCCCCGGTATCAAATGTAACATTACCTCTAGAATTAAAATTCAAATTACCTGTAGCAACAAAATTTAAATCGCCTTCGACGTCAAAAACAATATTTTTACTAGATATTAAAATGGAACCATCAGCTCTAATTTCCACGCCGCTACCGTTTACGTGTTTAATTAGAATTCTCTCAGATCCCAATGTATCATTTAATTCAATAACATGACCGCCTTCGGTCTGAGTAACAGAGACTTGACCGTATTGAGAACCACGTTCAGAATTACATGAAAGATTCTGCCCAGCAATTGAAGAATTGGTTCTTAGTTGTGCACCAGAACCGGTGGTAACATAAGAATTAGTAGTAGGTTGATTGGCATTTTCAACTCTTGGTAAACCTTCAGACCTAATCAATCTTAGAATTCTGTCATCATATATGTCTGCAGAATCTACAACTCTAGTTTGACGATTAATGATATCAAATACCTCATCGTCAGTATAAGTTCTTTGATAATTTGGACCTAATTTAGATAAATCGTCATATGACATTTTCTATTCCTTAATACATATCTACTAGCCACTGGGGAGGCGCTCCATGTGGACTTGACTGTCCCCAAGTAGCAGGAGATACCTGTTTTACTGTAGTTCTTCCAGCAGCAATATCAAAATGGAAATGATCACCGCCCATATAAAGTCTTCTATTAGGTATAGCTGGGTTAGCTACCCCAACGGAAGGTTGGAATCCTTCCGATTTGGATTTAGCAATAAACAACCTGCAGAAGTTTTGAATAATTTCTAAATCCTCTGGATGATTGGCATCAGCAACATGAAGTTTTCTACCACCTTGTCCAAGAATGGCAGTGTCAGATGCCCAGCCCTCATAATGTCTTCCAGAACCGATTGAAGCTCGTCTTACTCCTGAAGTAGTTTGAAGACCGGTAACTCCCTGAGTATTTGCTGCAGCATATTCAAGAATAGCAATAAGATCCGGCTGTAGGTTTTTAGCCAACCCTGGTTGACCGTAGGCTGCTACTCTAGGAACAACACCTTGTCCGGGTACATATGTTCCAGCATCACCGCCTGCACCACTAATGCAATTATTAACTGTACCCGGATTAAATCCAATTTGTTTAGGAGCTGATGGTGATCGTGTTTCAATATTAGAAAGCTGCGCTGACTCTATAAATTGGGCGCCAGGGATAATTCTATAAACGGCTTTAGTAATATGCTTATATGAAATTGACTGTGGTATGTTAATTCCGGAAGTTCCTACAAATGCTATAGTTACAACTTCGGTTCCACTAATTCCGGAAGTCGAAGATCCAGCAGTGTTTATAGGTCTTCCCTTTTGTACAATACCGTCTCTTCTAATAATAAAGTGATATTGATTACCGTCGTATCCTGCCTGATTATGGATTTGGTTGAATTCATCGGACGAAAGATCTTTCTCTGTTCCAGTAGACTGAAGAATAAACGTGCTAATGGTTCTTGTTGATCCGGCAATAATAGCTTCAAATTCTTCAGAAGTTCCTACATATTCAAATTTATGTTGGAGAGTGCCAAAGGTTTTATCACCAGAATTAATAGAAGAAGCAGTATGGCCTCTCCCCCCGATAACAACATTTGGATCTAGTTCAATCTTTTTCAATTCGGTAATAATTTCAGAAATATCCGTTAATCCAGTAGGATAACTCTGTACAATTTTCGCCGCCGCGTCCAAATTACCTGAATAGATATTAGATAAAATACTTGCTTTTACTTTTTTGGGAACCCTGTTCGCATCTAATACTAATTGTAGTCTTTCCTGAATATCAGGATCAATATCAATTGCAATATTATCGATTATGGCTGGACCTACTGGTAAAACTAATGAATCTAAAACCCCTGCAGTATTTTCCAAAACGTTTTTAATTTTAGGTGTAGTAATGGCCGATTCATCAAACTCTTTTAATCCGTCTAGAACCTGACCGGATACTCCCTTTGGTGAAATCTTTTTTAAAATAGGTTCTAATTCTTGAGATGATTTACCGGTTAAGTTTCCTAGGACATTATTAATTGCTTGAGGAGTAGCCATTGTTACTACTTCATGTAAAAAATTGGGCTTAGCGGTACCAGCCCCATCAATAGTTCCTTCTAATGCATTTAGACCAGATTGCAATCCACTAGGAATTGGATCTACGAGATCATCGTATAACCCCGGGATTTTATCCGTAAGTACTGCAAAAGGTTGCTGGAAGACTTGTGGTGTTAAACCATTCTGTGATAAATTCTCAGTAATAGTAGTAATCCCAGCGATCGTTTGTCCGGAACTTTGACCGAATTCACTATTTCTTACCGCCTGGGCCAATTTAGGTAATGGTGCAGTAATACCAACCGAGGAAGAAACAACCCCGTTTGCAATACTTTTCATTGCTGAACTAAGTGATTTAATAGATACTACCATTATTAACTCCAGTTAGTTACGGCTCTTGCGCCGTTAAGACCCTGCCTATAATGAGCAGGATCGCTTGGTCTATTTCTACTATCCCGTCTTGCTCCGTAAACGGCATCATAGCCATACCACGGACTCCAACCACCAGTAGCAGCTTGATCTAATGCGAATCTGATCTGATTTCGAATACCTTCTCTAGTGTTATCAGTAACGAGATCCCGCCCGGTCGATCTTTCGTATGTATTTCCCAATCCTGCACCTGTAAACAATTGATAAGGGCCAAAGGAAGCTTCTCTTCCATTTAATGAACCATTCCCAGATCTAGCAATAGTTGATTGGTACGATCCAGCGCCTTCAGCTCTAAATACTGCAATAGCAACTTGGGGATCTATATTTCTAAGAGTTGCTTCTTCCGTAATCCACTGTTCTATTTCGCCCTGACTTAAATCATCCGGATATCCTCCAGCGATTCTATTTGGATTAGATACTGGTATTCCGGTTTGACTCTGTTGATTACTTCCGGAAGTTCCGGCAGCACGTGAATAGGGGCTAAGAGATATATCCCCTTCCACCCCTGGAACCGATCCCCAAATAATTGGATTTTGTTTTAAGTATCCATCTAAAAAGAATCCGATCACCCTAGCGCCAGGTTTTAATTGGGCATTCTGACCAATTCCAGAAACTCCACCTTCAGTTGTTGGCACAATTACTGAAGCCCAGGGGAGTTCTTCATCCTGAATATCCTGGCCGTGAACCCCCTGGATTCTAACTGTAGCTCTGCCTAATTGTAATGGATCGTTAGCAGTATTAATTACTACGCCATACCACCAGATAAAATTTCCACTCATGGTCCTACTGTCTCCGGATCTACGTTCGAACCGCTAGAGAATTTTGTACATGTCAAATATACATCATACCGATTGCGATTGAAATGGTGTCGACAATGCGTAATAATATGTTCACCCGACATTTTTTTATCTATAGTAGTTTCTGGACCAGAATTATCAACATCAGCATCTACATAGTTGTTATAGAAAACTAATGGTATAACATGACCGATACTTTTACCCTTTTGATCCTTAGGCCAGAAATGATATCCTGGGATTTTAACATCAATAGGATCTTTAGAAAGTAACGATCTAAATGCATGAGAGGTGGATCTTCTATTGTATCCATCTTGATCATCTACGTCATTAATATTAAACTCGTAATCACTATAAAGATTACTTAGATAAGGATAAACAATTCTGGCACTTTTTTTATTATGCATTCCATCAAAAGCTAATTCATCGTATAAAACTGTTTGTTGATTTCGCGGTAAATGCTTTTGTAATAAAGGAATCTTTTCAACAATAGAATGATGTTTATCATTTGTAGAAAATTGATTTAAATTTAAGAATGTCCAATCAGAACCAATTGCACCGTTTTCAGATTGTCTTAAAATGTTTACTGAATTATAATGGTTGTAATCTTCAATAATTCTAGAAGAAATATTTAATGAAATAGCATCCTGCTTACCAGTTTTTTGCTGTCTAAAAGTAAATCCGATTTTACCATGTGGGCGATCTTCGAGGATTTCCCCCAATGATTTTAGTACAAGTTTATCGGATCCTAATTCTGAATAGCAATAGTAAGGAAGTCCATCCTCATCAGTGCAGACCAAGGAAATATTTTCTACGGCTTCTAAAGGTGGGATATTCGGGGTAATATATCTAAACCTAGACTGCACTGGATTAGATAATACATCTAACGTTTTTTCTAATTTAGAATCTGATAGAATCTGGGAAATCATTTCATGCGGTTGACCCACATAAGATTTATTACTAAGTTCTATAGCGCTCTTAAAATAGATATCTTCTACTAATTGTAGGACATATACCGCAGAGGCATCAGTACCTTTTCTTGATTCGTTAATTTGAATAACCACAAAATTTTTATGGAATTCATTTTCTTCATCAACCCCGTTATTAATTCTGATTTCAAGCTTTTCAGTACCCTGCCAATTTACAATCTCGTTAATATTGACGGTATCAGCAATAATAATTTCACCAGTAAGATAGTTAGAAGATATGGATTCATAGATATTCAATTCTAAAATAGCGTCAATTAAATTCAATTCACCACCTCGATCAGCTGTTAATCGGGCGGTTTCATATTTAAAAGTATAAGGCGTCTGAACGAATTCTGCCATTATTATTCTCTCATAATTTTCTTAAATTGAGCTACCAACTGAGAAATATTAGATGGCTTTAATATAATCATATTGCGATGATCTTCGTTATTATTTTCCATGTAATTAGCATAAGAAACCTTAGTTAGCAATTCGCCGGGACCTGTAAATGGATCGATATCTGTCTGTACTTCATCGGCATCTACATAATAAATTGCTGCTTCTCTTTCAGATGAATATGAGTGCAATGTAATAAATTCCCCATTAGCATCTTCTAAAAGCTCACCGGCAGTAAATGTTTTTGTACCAGAAATCCAGATCTGACCTAAATCAAGATTACGTTTAATAACAGTTCCAGTGGTTTCAGATGATAATCCCGTAATGGTTTGACCGACTTTGAATTTATTGTGAATTGCATCATGAGTAACTAATACCGTATTTGGAAAGTTTTCGTTAATCTTTTTTTCAAGATTAGAATGATCAAGCGGCCAACCTTGTTCCCGGATATGGTCGTTTAAAAGATAGAAGGTCCAATGATAATCTGGTGTACCGTATAATTCATATGAGACGTGATCTGGTCTCATACCTTCCTTAATATAGTATTTGCTATAAAATACATTTGACTTTTTTACTTCATCAAGAATATTAGAATAAGCTGCAAGATTTGGAAATAAAACATCATATGTCTCATTTCCAAATTTATAATTAACTGTTGGGAAATTAGGAAAATAAGGCATTAGAATCCATCCGCAATATCTTGTTGATCCAAAGTTTCTGCTTCTGAGAAACTAATAGTGATAGTTGTTTCTACTGGTGCACCGCCACTGTGATACATTTGAGATCCTGGATTATATGAGGTACTAGCATTAATTAAAAAAGCCGGTTTAAACTTAATTACGTGCTGAGAATCAGTTTGATCTGGACCTGGATCAATTCTGATTATCCACTTAGGAGGATATTTCACAGTAATACTATCGGTGGTTCTTTCAGGATAAACTCCTGCGCGGAAAGCTTTAACAATAGAAGCAACTTCATCAGCCTCTTCTTTACTTTGAGGGATCATTTGGAATTGGAACGTGAAACCTCTAATGTTTACGCCCTGGAACAATGATTTAGTATTTGGGTTAAAGATACGTCCAACCCCAAAGTTAATGCCATTTTGAACGCCTAAACCCCCGATTGCTGCTCCAGGAGCTCCCGATCCAAATATTTGACCAATCGCATTACCTACCAATGAAGCTCCTGAAGTTACAAGACCTCTTGCAAGCATTGATCTTACGTCTTCTGATGTAATATTCTGCACGGTAGCTGCTAAATCTTCTCCTGCTGTTCCTCTGGCAAATGCCCCGGCGGCTGCCCCAATTAAACCAAGATCAGTATTCGAATAAGAAGCGCCATCTGGAAAAACTAGACCCTGAGGAACATACATAGTAATACTATCGCCATCAGCCACTAATCTTCTTCCAGTACCAGGATCGCTTGCTAGCCCAATGGCCCTCGACGCCGACCTATTTGGCAAAGCCCGAGTTCTAGTGAAGGTAATTCTAGAGTTACCTAAATTATCTTCATTGAAATGTAGCGGAAAAGATGGCATTATTTTATCCAATAAATAGTTAAAATCTTTCTAATTATTTATGTACAAATTTATGGCTTATTCAGGTATATACACGTTAAAAAATAAACAGAAGTACAAAGGCAATCCGAATGGTATTGTCTATCGATCCCTATGGGAAAAGCAATGCTTTATGTGGTGCGATACGAATAGCAGTGTTAAGTCCTGGGTTAGTGAAGAGGTTGTTATTCCGTATTTCTATGATGTCGATAAACGCTATCACAGATACTTTGTCGATTTACTTATACAGTTTGAAGATAAAACTGTTTTAGTAGAAATTAAACCAAAGAAAGAAACTCTACCCCCGGAATTCAAAGGCAGACGTACTAAACGTTATCTTGAAGAATCTTTTACCTTTGTCAAGAATCAAAACAAATGGGCAGCTGCAAAAGAATATGCGGAAGATCGTGGATGGAAGTTTGAAGTGTGGACAGAAGATACATTAAGAGCTATAGGTATTATGAAACAGCAAAAACTTCCAGCGTTAAAACCTCTGAAAAATAACATAAATAAAAGGAAGAAGTCTTAGGAATTATAAATGGATAATATCTTCCAACAGTTAGAGTTAGAAGCCTTTCGAAAAGGTATTCAACCTCGCACCAAGCAATCTATCGAATGGTTTCGTAAGAAAGCCGGTGCCATGACTGGTTTTAGTAATGAATCTTTAATGCGGCAAGATCCTTTGAAGCAGGTTAGTTCTTTTAAACCTGGTTCAATGTATATGTATTTTTATGATCCTAAACACAAAGACACATTGCCATATTATGATACGTTTCCTCTTGTAGTTCTGGTAGGTCCAGCACCTGGTGGGTTCCATGGTTTGAATTTACATTATCTTCCACCGACCCTACGCGCTAAAATGCTCGATGGATTGATGGATAACATAAACAATAAAAAGTTCGATGAGACAACACGTATGGCCGCAAATTATGAGCTGCTACAAGGATCTAGCAAGTTGAAGTACTTTAAGCCCTGCTTTAAACACTATTTAAGTAACCAAGTAAAAAGTAGGTTCGCGTACGTGCCGCCGCCCGAGTGGGAGATCGCAACTTTCTTACCGACCGCACAGTTTAAGAAAGCTTCGGAGAGTAAGGTATATAGAGATTCTAGGAGAGCAGTCTAATGCCAACATTTAGTGTAGATACTTTATTGGCGCAAGCGAAAGCAGATGGTGGTTTCGCTAAACAAAACCGATTTATGATTAACTTACCTAATCTTGCGTTTGGGACTCTTATTCCAGGAACCAATACGACTTCTGCACTTTTTGATCAAAACGCCGAACAAGTCGCAAATATATTTTCAATATATTGTCGTGCAACAAATATGCCAGGTAAACAGATTTTAAGTGTTGATCGTCGTGTCGGCCTAACCTATAATAAAATTGCATACGGGTATGCCTCTGATGATGTCGGATTAAGTTTCCAATTAACTGAAAACTATTTTATTAAATCTTATTTTGAAGCTTGGCAACAGTCAGCCGTTGTGTCTAATGGTCCCGGCGCGCATTTCCCCAAATTTAGAGACGAATACGTTCAAGATGTTTCTATCATCCAACTAGGAATGGATGGAGAGAGGAAACATAAAATTAAACTTTTAAAGGCTTATCCAACCACTGTCAATGCTATTCAATTTAATGACGCTAGTGGTGAGCCTACTGAATTGAGTGTACAATTATCATATAAGAGATGGATTGAAGAATGATTCCTACGTTAAACGATACCCCAAAATATGACTTAGTTATTCCTTCAACGGGTAAGGAGATTCGTTTCCGGCCCTATAAGGTAAAAGAAGAAAAAGTGCTTCTAACAGCTTTTCAGTCGGAAGACAAAAAGCATGGATATAAAGCAATCGCTGAAACAGTACAAGCTTGTATTGGCGATCAAGCGGATATTAGTAAACTGACAATGTACGATCTTGAATATATGTTTACTAAGATTCGTTCTAAATCGTCAGGAGAAGAAGCAAATCTAAAAGTAAAATGTTCTAAGTGCAATACCTCAAATGAAGTATCTGTAAATATAGATTCGGTAATTAGTGAACAAAAAGAGGCTAATAAAAAAATTAAATTAGACGAGAGCATCTCAGTAGAATTAAAAATCCCATCATTTTTACAATTGATCGATGATGAAGATCTAATGAATACAGTACAACGTCATGAAAAGGTAATTAAAACTATTGCGCATTCAATCAAATTAATATACACCAGTGATGAAGTTATTGATGTATCAGAGGAGAAATTTGAAGATGTTGTTAACTTCGTAGAATCTTTAAATGAACAACAGTTTAAAGAGATTCATAAGTTTGTCGAGGATCGCCCTAAATTAATTTATAATATTGATTTTAGATGTATCTCGTGTTCGCACGATAATCATTACGAAGTGAAAGAAGCTAAACATTTTTTTTAATTTGGTCAAGTAATGATAATCTCCTCAATCATTATAAGACCAATTTCGCATTAATGCAGCACCACAAATACAGTCTAACTGAACTGGATAATATGCTACCCTATGAAAGAGACATTTATGTCGGCTTGCTATTACAGCATCTAGAAGAGAAAAAAGCAAAGGCTAACAAATGAGCTTATCCGCACTAAATACCTCACTTTCTGCTTCGAAGGGCGCCTTTGATGCGAGCGATTTTATTGTTACGCAATTAAGTATTTTAAATATTAAATCTCAAAGGATCACTGAAGGAACTGGCGAGATGGTCGAACAATTAAATCGACTAAACGAGGTTTCAGATAAAATCTTAGAAGCATTGGTATCTAATTTAGACGATCTTGAAACCAGATTGGAATCAAAAACTACTGCTGCAAGCGGATCTTTTATTCCGAATGATACTGCTATCCCCGCATCGGCTTCAGGCGCTGGTGGTGGAGCGGCTTCTTCTTTTATTTCTGGTGCACTTGGAGGTCTTGGCGCAGGAATGCTATCCCGAGCAGGTGCGGCTAGGGCATTGGGATTTGCATCAAGAGGATTAGCCGCCGGTGTCGCATATTTTGCAGCAGAGGAACTTGGAGATTTTCTTACGGAATTAACGGGAAATGAGTCATTGGGTGACGTTGCAGAATGGACTACAAAAGGGGGGGCTCTCGGATCCATATTCGGTCCTCCTGGCATAGTTGTGGGTTCTATTGCAGGATTTGCATATGGCGCAGCCCAAGCATTGACTAATTGGATGGATGAAAAACGTGCTGAATTTGAAAGAGATGTTAATGATACTTTGGCCGCCATGGGCGCTGACCCATCCACATCTGCATCTGATTTTCTAGCTCCTAGATTAACTCCCGAACAACGAAATGCGATTTCTTCAATGCCGATTGAATTAACACCCGGAATTACTGCACCTCAAGCAGTAGATGCGGCACTAGAAGGCATGACTCCTACTGAAAGAGATAAATTTTCAGAAATAGCGGCGGCTGCTCAAGCAGGGGATCCTTCTGCGCAAGAAGCTTTTACGCAGGTAGTGCAAGAAGGATATCTGAAATTACAAAACCAAGAATATCTGGCGCCCGTACGGGATACCGCATATAATGCAGCGAATATGGTGGCAGAGAATTATGGGGTAGACGATGAAAACTATAATACAATAATCAGAGCTTTAACTGATTTTAGACTTGGAGGAGAAGCTGGGCTTATAAATCTAGCTACTGAATACAACCTCCTTTCTAATCGTATTAAAGACCATGTATTACAGGGTATGAGCACGGAAGAGATTATGGCTGAAGGTCCTGAAGGGTTCCAAGTTGATCAAAATACTTTTAATAGAATAGTAGAACTGTCCAGATTAGTAACTGAAAATAATGATTTATCTGTATTACCTTCTTCCGTTAGAGAAACTGCAGGTAGTATGCTTTCTGAAGAAGGTGGTAGCGGTAATGTAGTAATAGTTCAGGGCGGAAGCCAGCCAGCTCCCGCCCCAGTTGTTAATGTTGAAGCTCCGAAAGTTCCTATGGGTGATACTATCGATAATAGATTTAACCGAATGTATCGAGGAATTCCTGGCGGAGGGATGTACGGTTATACTCGTTAACCGGCAGCCAGCTTAGCAAAATAGGATAGCGTATCCTCTTCTTCAGCTGGCTCTTTCGATGCGGTGTCGTTACTATTAAAACGATCGTAAGGAATATCATCATCCAATTCGACGTCTTCTGCACGGTAGCTAGGAGCAGCTGCTTGATTACCAAGCTGTGCTTCTTGCCGCATAGTAGCAGTACCACCATTTGCTTCTTCACCCAGTACGGTCATTAGGCGAGACTTAAGTTCGTCATATGACTTATACTTCTTGGGATCAGTAAACTCACGAAGATCGTGGAGCTTATTGTAGATACGCTCTAGTTCTTCGTCATCTTCGGATAGGGCACGAGGTGCAGCAAACTCCGACTTATCATAGTTCACCCAACCATCGACGACACGAGCCTTTAGTTTAAAGTCCGCGCCGGACCAAAAATCAAATGGGTTCAAAGGCTCTTCATCTTGAAACTCAGGCTTCATTGCATCCATGAGTTTATCGAAGATCTTTTTACCAAACTGATAGATCATCACACGACCTTCATTCTGGGGATTAGCAGGATCGCTAACAACCAGAACGTTAGCCACATAGTGTAGTCGACGTTTCTGCTTACGTGCTTTTTCCTTATCAGCCTCATGTCCAGAATTCCAAAGGCGAGCGTTCAGCTGACCAACTGGATCTTCTTGACCAAGAGATGTAAGGGAGTTTTCGATGTACCACTGACCAGTAGGTCCTTGGAAGCCATGGTCCCAGAATCGGTTCCATGGAAGCTCGTTACCTTCCGCAGCAGGAAGGAAGCGAAGGACAGCGTAACCATTACCTTGTTTGTCACGCTGGAATTTCCAGATTCGGTCGTCTGTGTAGCTTTTCTTTTCACCACCACCAACTGCTTCGGCTGCTGCGGTAAGTTTCGAGATAGACGATTGACGACGACTTTTAAGATCTGCAAATGACATGTGTATTTTCTCCGTATTACTGAATTATAGAACTGTATTATATCAGATATATTTTGGTTTGTACATAACAAAGTTACTCGAACATCAAAGTATTTTGTCGAGGCAGTAGGTTTAACCTGATCGCCTCACCTTCGAGTTTTTCCTTGACCACGGGGGAAATAAACTTTTTAGAATCCTCTGGGTCAATTCCATAATGTTCGCACACGTGCACGACCGCATCGATGTACGAAAGTTTTTTCTTAAAGACTGCTTCTTCCACCATTTTAGTAAAGGTGGCTCGATTCATAAACTTACTCTCAATCATATTTATATCCTACTGTAATCAACACCAAAAGATTTTTTTAGATTACCTTCACTATCGTAGGATGGTTTAACACATTTCCACCTGACAATGGATTTACCTTCAGCTCCATAGAATCCAGAGACGTAAATACCGTTCTTAAGATAGTATTCGAGTTCTCGGATATACGCTAGAGCATTATCAAGTTTAGATTCAGCGCCCTTATCTTGCATCTTAACTTGTTTACGCTGGAAAGCAACTTCTTCTTTTTGCCGCTTAATCCAGTCCATTACATTCTTACGACTAAATGTGTTGTCATCAGGAAGAGCGACAACATCTGGATCTAGGCTTTTATACTGCGGAGGGTTGACGGTTTCTCGTTTAGCACGAGCTTTTTCCAGAGCCTTAACAGCTTTCGCCTTTTGCTCCGGAGTCATTGGTTTGCGGGGTTTACGAGGTTTTTTTGCTACAGGTTCTTTAGCCATCAATTTCATTCCACTTCAGCATTTCCATTTCCCCTTCATCATTGTATCGATAACGGAGGTAACCATCCGCGATAAGCTTATCAATAGTTGATTCGATAACATCACCGATCAACTGATGTTTAGATCCTCGACCATACCAATATCCCAAACCGCAAGTAACACCAGTTACAACAATTGCGGATAAAAGCGGGTCGAATCCAAACATCAGACAATCTCCTTAATTGAATCGATACGGAATGACCGCCAACCGTTGGATTCGATATCCCAAACGGCACAGACTTCGTCATTCTTTTTACGTGAAATATATTCTTCTACATCCATCTGTTCAGGTAGATAAGAATCCATCAAAGTGCACTTCATGACACGTTCTGTGCCATCTGCTTTCGTGAACGTGACCGTCCGCACGCCCTCGCGAAGCATTGCATTAATCTCTTGTTTATTTATCATGATTTAATCCCAATCATTATCAAACTTAGTGGTGTGATACATGGTTTCGCCATAATACTCCTTAGCGTACTTAGGAGCGTCCGTATAGGCGTAGATATTGGTTTCTTCAGGGATATTCATGAAATCCCTTTTAACCTTCTTACGCGCGGCGGCGGATGCGCTAGCGCTCGACTTTTTTACCGCCTTCCGCATTTTTGCCCGAGCGTTATATTTAGGGGCAAGAGAAGCGATAAGAGCAAGGCGTTCAGCATGTGTAGTAGCAGTAGTCATCATTAAGTCCTTTGAGAGATGAATCGTTTCCAGTCTTGGCGTTCGAAAAAGTAAGGGTCCTCATTCAACAGGTCAACAGAACGAGCAGCCTCTTCTTCCGTCCTACATGTTGTATAGAGTATTTTCCTTGCTAAGTAAACGCCCCATAATGTCTCACCCTTACGTTCATAAGTGCGGTAGGTAAAATCTTTTTTGGCCATTATGCCGCCTCCAACATTTCAACTTCATCATTGAACAAACGAAGCTCTTCAAAGCCGAACGAATCGACCATGAAGAACCGACCATCACGAGCAAAGATGTCACCAACAGATGACGAATGACCGCGAGTGCCAGGAAGGGCACGAACAAGATGGCCATTGTTCCAGAGATTGGTAAGTTCAAAGGCCTTATCAAGATCGTCAGTCTCAACTTCAAAAACAGGAGTGAAGTGCTGAAGCATATCAGGGGTGAACCCTTTGGAACCGAACATCAACTTACGGCTTGCTTCGATCGAAGGGACCGAAATACCAGCATTGAAATCATCTGCTTGGCGGTTGGTGATTTGGATCTGATAGATGGTGATCATAGTGTATCTCCTTTTTGATAATAGTAATATAATCATTCAGAGAAGCTTTGTTAACCCCCCTCCCCCCAACTTTTTTCACTTTTTTCTGATTTTTTTTCTTTTTTTTCCTTAGCTTCCCGCTCTTCCCTGTTCCTTCTAGTG